>JGI24540J26637_10000707_pt1 | contig 14312 bp, 3 predicted proteins | sample NorSeaMetagenome_FD_26637 | JGI IMG/M metagenome (IMG submission 26637)
CCCCTCCCTCCCCCCTCCCCTCCTCTCCCCCCTCCTAGTTTTCTTCATGAAGACCAAAGCTAAACATGGAATCGACCCGACCAAGTCCACGGACTCCTCAATGACGTACGGAGTGATCGATTCTCCCCTCCAATCCCTGAATGTCGTCATGAGGAACCTATACCGCCCCCTCCTTCAAAATGCTCCGAATGCAATCTGGGGCAAGGCTTCTTCTGAACAACAGGTGAGGTGGAGCAGCGAGCGATTAGGTTCGATTGAATTCGAGCCACGTAAAAAGAGAAAGTGAAACCGTGTCCAAACTATCCCTAACCTCTTGCCTCTTGCCTCTTGCCTCTTCGCTTCACTCATCCTCTCAGAACGAGCTCATGGTTGGGGTTGACAACTTCGTGCACAACCTGGAGGAGAACCTAAAGTCTCTCAACTCGGGCCTGGAGCTCCGTAAGCCCGACCCTTACTTTGAGTCCATGGGTAATGCTGCCGCCCTGGAACCCTCCGCTGTCTCCCACTACATGGAACTCCTCGAGGAGTGGTGCAATAGGATTGACAACTACCTAGACGATTCGGATAGGTCGAGGTGGGAGACGAATGACTCCGGACCTGACTCGGAGCTCGAGTACTGGAGGAGGCGAATGCAGCGCCTCACCTCCATCACCGATCAGCTCAAGACCCGCTCTTGCAAGAGCGTTATCGGAGTCCTCACCGCAGTTACCAAGAACCCCGAGGAGGTCGCCATCGACAAACAGCGCGTCTTCTCCCTCGTCCGCCAGTGGAAACAGATCGACCTCAACATTACGGAGGCCGCCAACGAAGCCAAGGACAACGTCAAGTACCTCAACACGCTCGAGCGCTTCATCGAACCCCTCTACTCTGGCGACCCCGAGATCATCATTGAGATGCTCCCGGCTCTTCTCAATGCCCTCAAGATGGTTCACACCATTGCGAGGTACTTCAACACAACTGAAAGAATGACAAAACTCTTCATGAAGATCACGAACCAGATGGTGAACTCGTGCAAACTGGCCCTGAACGGCAAAAATCCCGCCGACGCCATCTGGGACCGCGATTCCGAGGAGCTACTCGAGACTCTCGAGTCTTGCCTTCGCCTTAACGAAATGTACCAGGAGGCTTACCGCATGACCAAGGACAAGCTCCTTACCATGCCCAAAGGAAAGCAGTTCGACTTCTCCGAGACTCAGATCTTCGGAAAGTTCGACCTCTTTTGCCGCCGCGTCATCAAGCTCATTGACATGTTCTCCAACATTCAGCAGTTCAGGTCTCTCGCCCAGCACAAACTCGACGGCATGGGCCCTCTGATCGCAGCATTCGGCCAGATAATCGAACACGTCAAGTCTAAGAAGCACGATCTTCTCGACTTTCACAGCAACAAGCTCGACCGTGACTATGTCGAGTTCAACGTTCGAATCGGTGAACTCGAGTCCTCCCTTCAAGTTTTTATAAACAGGTCGTTCGAGTCGATCGCATCTATCGAGCAGTCACTCACGCTCCTCCGCAAGTACCAGTCCATTCTGCACCGCGAGTCTCTCCGCCAGGACCTCGACTCCAAGTTTACTGTCATTTTCAACAACTACGGACTCGAGCTCACCTCAGTTCAGGAGACTTACGAGCACTTCAAGCACAACCCTCCCTGCACGAGGAACATGCCTCCGGTCGCTGGCAACATCATGTGGGCCAGGCACCTCCTTCGTCGCATTGAGGAGCCCATGGAGAACTTTCATGGCAACTCTACTGTCCTAAAGTCCAAGGAGAGCAAGAAGATCATCAAGACGTACAACAAGGTTGCGCGCACGCTCGTTCACTTCGAATACTTGTGGTATGACGCTTGGGTCAAGTCGGTGGACGCCGCCAAGGCTGGTCTTCAGGCCACCCTTATCATTCGCCACCCAGAAACCGGCAAGCTTTATGTCAACTTCGACCGCGAGATCTTACAGCTCATTCGCGAGGCAAAGTGTCTCGCGAGGATTGGAGTGACAGTCCCAGAATCCGCCCAGATCGTCCTCCTCCAGGAGGAGAAGTTCAAGACTTACTACAACGAGCTCAAGTACGCACTTGACGAGTACGAGAGGGTGACTTCCCTCATCGTTCCTATCGTTGCTAAGCTCCTTAAGCCTCACTTGCAAACTCTCGAGCTCAAGCTTCGGCCCGGAATGATCACCCTCACATGGACCTCCATGAACATTGAGTCCTACAAAATGCACATCCACGTCGGACTCCAGAGACTCGAGGAGCTCATCAACAAGATCAACGACATTGTCGAGAACCGCGTAGAGAAGAACCTAAAGATCATCTCCCGCCTCAATCTTGTCGACCTCCCCAAGGACCGCTCAATGACCCTCGACGACTTCGTCTCAATGCAGGAGGCGCACGTCCACGGGCGCTCCGAGTTCCTCAAGGCCAAGAACACAGAAATAGAGAATGCCGTCGAGGACTTGGTGTCCATCGTAACTTCCTTCCCTCTTGACACCTCTGTTGGGTCGGTGTCTCGCGAGGAAGTCAGTGCCCTGCGTACGCACTACAACAAGCTCACGTACCGCGCACTTCTCAACTGCTCCATGTCATCTCTCGAATCCGTCAAGAAGCGCGTCTGTGCCCGCGGCGGAGGCGGCTTCTTGTTCGTTGAGAGACCCTTCTTTGAGGTCGATGTTCAGCTCTCCGTTCCTTCGGTTCGTCTTTCCCCATCTCTCGACGACGTGCAGCGCGCCATCAACCGCGCCGCCAAGGCGGTACTTGGGTGCAGTAAGATTGTCTATGACTGGGGTCAAATGGGGATCCCCGAGGAGGACAGGAAAAGCTTCTTCGTCCTCCTGGGCTGCGACCTCAAAATCATCAAGGTCGTTCTGCTCCTCACCGGCGCTCTCTTCGGGACCAGGAACCAGGTCCACGATTACCTCCAGACATTCAAGAAATACGATTGGCTTTGGAAGGACGACAAGGAGATTGCTTACCAGAAGTTCATGGCTGGAAGTCCCAAAATCGAAGACTTTGAGTTCGAGTTGCAGAAATTCATGGAGGTCGAGAAGGAAATCGAGCTCATCCCTCCGATGCACAACATCGGGGCATTGTCTCTCAACACTGCCAACCTGAAACTCCAGCTCCGTAACGAGTCCCGCCAGTGGAAGGTCCAGTACTCCAACAAGGTCCACGAGTCGGCTCGCGACTCCATGTACGAGCTGTTTGAGTACATCAGGGTTACTAATGCCAAGCTTTCCATCGAGATCGACGGCCTCGACTCTCTCCGTAGGGTCATGAATGTCCTGAAGGAGATCCGCGAACGCGAGTCCTCCATCGAGATGGAGATCAACCCGATTCTGGACATGTACCAGATGCTCGACAGTTACCTTCCGGATGGCGTGGTTGACAAGGAAGAGATTGACCAGAAGTCAGTCATGCACAAGGAGTGGGGCAAGCTTGTCGACTACGCCGAAGATGTCACTGACAAGCTCGCCGAGATCCAATTCAAGTACAAGAAGCAGCTCATATCGGACGTCAAGGAATTTCGCGTCGATGCAGCTGCCTTCCGCAAGGACTTTGAGGAGAACGGCCCCGTTTCTGTTGGAATCAGTCCCATGGAAGCGGTGGAGAAGCTCGCCATATTCAAGGAAAGCCTTTCCATGCGCGAGCGCAAGGTGGAAATGTACAACGCTGGAGAGGAGCTCTTTGCCCTCCGCTTGTCCGAATTCCCTGACATCAAGAAGACCAAGAACGAGGTCAACCTCCTCGACCTCCTTTACACCTTGTACATTGATGTCATCGAGACCCTCGACTCCTACCGCGTCGTCAATTGGCTCGATCTCTCCGAGCAGCTCGAGTCCATGGTCGAGGTCACCAACGGCTTCGACATGCGCTGTAGGAAGCTCCCCAAGAAACTCAAGGAGTGGGAGGCCTACTTGGTCCTCAGGAAGAAGATCACCGACTTCCAGGACATGCTTCCTCTCGTTTCCGAGCTCTCCAAGGCTTCCGTCAAGACGAGGCACTGGAACGAGGTCATCAGCCTCACTGGGACCTCATTCCCTCACGATTCTGAGACTTTTGCCCTCGCCAACATTCTTGACTCCACCATCCTCGATTTCAAGGAGGAGGTTGAAGAGATCACCGAGGGCGCCGACAAGCAGCTTGGGATCGAGACCAAGCTGGCCGACATCCAGGAGACTTGGGGCCGCAGATCCTTCGAATTCGGCATGTGGAAGGAACGCGGAGTTCACGTTCTCATGGCCTACGGTCAGGCCATCGAGGACCTAGAGGACGCCCAGCTCCAGCTCCAGACGCTTCTGTCAATGCGCCACGTAGCGCCCTTCAGAGACGAGGTGCAGGGGAAGCTCACCGAGCTCTCCAACACTACAGACGAGCTGGAACTTTGGGTTAAGGTCCAGATGATGTGGACCGCCTTGGAGTCCGTCTTCATGGGCGGGGACATTGCCAAGCAGATGCCCCTTGAGGCCAAAAAGTTCAACAAGGTAGACAAGGACTGGATCAAAATCATGCAGAAGGTTGCCGAGACGGGCAACATTGTCGCGTGCTGCAAGAATGACCTTCTCCGCAACACTCTACCGGTTCTTTACGCCGAATTGGAGAAGTGCCAAAAGAGCTTGGAGGGCTACTTGGAGCAGAAGAGGAACAAGTTTCCGAGGTTCTACTTCGTTTCCAACCCCGTGCTCCTTCTCATTCTCAGTCAGGGGAGCGATCCTTTGCAGATGCAGCCTTACTACGAGAAGGTTTTTGATTCAATCTCCCAAGTCGTCCACGACCCCAAGGACAAGACCATCATCAAGCAGATCAAGAGCATCTCCGGTCCCAACGAGGAGGTCATCCCTCTCAACGAAAATGTCAAGGCCGTCGGCAATATCGAGGACTGGCTTGGCTCCCTTGAGGACAGGATGCAGAAGTCCCTCAAGGGACTTTGCGAGACTGCCGCCGCCACTTGCTCCGGCCCCCTGAGGGAGTTCGTCGACGCCCAGTGCGGCCAGTTCGCCCTTCTTGGTATTCAATTCAACTGGACCCTTCAGTGCCAGACTGCTCTGGAGAAGTGCCGTACCTCCAAGGGTATCATGTCAGAGAATGCCAAGACGCAAACGGCTGTCTTGACTGAGCTCTCCTCGTGGTGCCTTCAGGACCTTGGCTCGAAGATGAACCGCACGAAGATCGAGACCCTTGTAACCATCCACGTTCACCAGAAGGACGTCTTCGTGGACATGGTGAAGCTCTTCAAGGAGAGGAAGATCCAGGACGCCAACGACTTTGAGTGGCTCAAGCAGGCCAGGTTCTACTGGAGGCCCAACGTCGAGGACAGGCACGGCCCCGGAGCCTCAATCATTAGCGTGTGCGACACCGACTTCAAGTACGCTTGGGAGTACCTTGGCTGCAAGGAGAGGCTGGTCATCACCCCCTTAACCGACAGGTGCTACATTACCCTGACCCAAGCCCTTGGAATGTACCTTGGAGGTGCCCCTGCCGGCCCCGCCGGAACGGGAAAGACGGAAACGACCAAAGACTTGGGCAGGACCCTTGGTATCTTTGTCGTCGTTACGAACTGTACGGATCAGCAGAGGTACACAGACATGGCCAAGATCTTCAAAGGACTTTGCCAGGCCGGACTCTGGGGTTGCTTCGACGAGTTCAACCGTATCGAACTTCCCGTGCTTTCCGTCGTCGCACAGCAGGTTCTTTCCATTACAAACGCCAAGAGAACGTCTGCCAAGACTTTCACCTTCCCTGGAGACGCACAGGTTGTCAACCTCAACCCTGACGTCGGGTACTTCATTACCATGAACCCCGGATACGCAGGCAGGCAGGAGCTTCCCGAGAACCTCAAGGCTCTCTTCCGTGGCGTCACCATGATGGTTCCCGACCGTGAGATCATCATGAAGGTGAAGCTCTGCTCCGTCGGGTACAGCAGTTTTGTTGAGCTCGCCCGCAAATTCAATGTGCTCTATCGCCTCTGCGAGCAGCAGCTCTCGAAGCAGAAGCACTATGACTTTGGCCTCCGAAACATACTTTCGGTCCTTCGTACTGCTGGAGCAACCAAGAGGCAGAATCTAAAGGAGAACGAGGAGATCCTCGTCCTCCGCACGCTGCGTGACATGAACTTATCCAAGCTAGTCTCTCAGGACATCCCTCTCTTCTTATCCCTTCTTTCCGATCTTTTCCCCAACATCAGCATGCCCGCCTCTGGCACCGACCCCGAGATGGAGGATGCAATTGCGACTGTCGTTAAGAAGAACAAGCTTATCGCGTACCCCTCCTGGATCCTCAAGAACATGCAGCTTTACGATACCACAAAGGTCAGGCACGGCATCATGCTCGTAGGCCCAGCCGGTGCCGGCAAGTCTGCTATCATTAGTACTCTCTCGGACTCTCTCGCTTCGATCACCAAGATCCAGCACAAGAGGGTGGCGATGAACCCCAAGGCCATTAGGGCCGAGGAGATGTTCGGAGAGACCGACAAGCTTAGTGGCGAGTGGACCACAGGAATCTTTGCCGCAATTTGGCAAAAGTACAACAACAGGAACAACACGTACAACACTTGGATTATTGCCGACGGTCCAGTTGATGCCATCTGGATTGAGAACCTAAACACTGTTCTGGATGACAACAAGATCCTTACCTTGGCCAACGGTGACCGCATTCCCATGACGGACAACGTGAAGATTATGTTTGAGGTCGAGGATCTCCGCAACGCCTCCCCCGCTACCGTGTCGCGCGCTGGTATCATTTATGTGTCTGCAAGCGACTTGGACTGGGCTCCTGTTGTCGAGGCCTGGTGCAACACTATGCAAGCGTCTGGTCACACGGAAGTCTTTACCGAGCTCTTCAAGAACTTTGTTGGGGTTTCCGAGGGCGACAGGGAGGTGGGACACATATTCAGGTTCATCCAGAAGACGTGCAGCCAGGTTATGAAGTTGAGCAGGGTCGGCATGGCCACCAAGACCTTCGAGCTCATCCAGAGCATGCTGAAGACCGCGGAACTCAGCGAGTCACCCACTGACCGAAGGTCTGAGCTCGAGAGGCTGTTCATCTTTGCGTTGGTTTGGGGCATTGGCGGAATGTTCGAGGAGGAGGACAGGAACAAGTTCGACGAGTACCTCAGGGAGTACACCAACGTCATGCCCAAGAAGGTCGAGGCGACCGACAACGTTTACATGTTCAACGTGAACTTGGAGACTATGGAGTGGGAGCGCTGGGAGGCCCCTAGCTGGGATTACCCTACCCACAGCGACGAGCTCGACTTTAGCACTCTTTTGATCCCAACCATCGACAGCACGAGGGCGATCTACCTAATGAACAACTTCTTCAAGATGAAGAAGCCCGTGCTTCTTTGCGGAGGCAGCGGAACCAGTAAGACGAGCACCGTTGAGATGTTCTTCGAGGGTTTGGACACGGACAGGATGTTGGTTAAGAGGGTGAACTTCTCCTTCGCCACCACCCCTTCCATGTTCCAGAGTAGCGTCGACGGCGAGCTGGACAAGAGGGGCGGGAAGAACTTCGGACCTCCTAGCGGAAAGGCCATGACTGTGTTCTTGGACGATATGAGCATGCCGCAAGTGAACACTTGGGGCGACCAGACCACCAACGAGCTCGTTAGGCAGCTCATCGAGAACAAGGGGTATTGCTTCTTGGACAAGGACAAGCGCGGAGACTTCAAGATCATTGAGGACCTCTTCTACCTTGGCGCCATGAACCATCCGTCCGGAGGCAAGAACGACATCCCGAACCGGTTGAAGCGTCACTTCTTTGCCTTCAACATGACTGTGCCGCCTGTCCAGACCATCCTCAACATCTACGGACAGATGATGGACGGAAGGTTCCCCAAGGCGCAGTTCGGTGAGGGAGTGCTGAAGTACGCTGGCAAGATCCCCACCATCACCATCGAATTGTGGAAGTTTGTGAGGAACAAGATGCTTCCGAGCCCTGCCAAGTTCATGTACGTGTGGAACATGAGGGAGCTCGCCAGGGTCTTCCAGGGTATTTTGAGGACGCCCAAGGACAGCATCGGCAGCGAGGAGGTCCTGGGTGCACTCTGGAGGCACGAGTGCATGAGGGTTTTCAGCGACAAGCTTGCCAACAAGGTCGACAAGGAAATCTTTATCAAGGAAATCGATAGGCTGACGACCATTTTGGTTTCGGACGCGCCTCTTGAGAGCATGCTCGACTTGAATAATGGCGGAAGCATTGCCAGCGACGACCCCAGTACCAAGCAGGCAAGGAAAACCAAGAGGAGCGCGAGTAGCAGGTCTGCCACGAGGAAGAGCACAACGAAGAAGGACTTGGAAGGGAAGAAGGGAAAACCAGTCGACGAGGACGAGGGGCTGAGCGAGGCCGCCAAGGCCGCCAAGGCCAAGTTACTCGAGCCTTCCTATTTTGTTGACTTTCTTAGGGACGACATCTATGACGAGGACGGCGTGCTCACCGCCGAGGCTCCCAAGATTTACGAGCTCGGAGAGAGCATGACATCACTCATTGACAGGGCGAATATGTTCCTCGAGAAGTTTAACGAAGAGATGCCTTCGAAGCGCATGAACCTCGTCTTGTTCGAGGATGCCATGAGGCACCTCATGAGAGTCAGCAGGATCATCGGGACGCCGAGGGGTAACTTGCTCTTCGTTGGAGTCGGAGGGAGCGGGAAGCAGAGTTTGACAAGGTTGGCAGCCTTCATGGCTGGCCACACCCTCTTCCAGATTGTCCTCACTAAGCAGTACAACGTTACGTCGATGCTGGACGACTTTAGGGAGCTCTACAAAATCGCTGGTCAGACTGGCAAGGGAGTTGTGTTCCTGATGACAGACGCCGAGGTTCGCGATGAGAATTTCCTCGAGGTCATCAACAGTGTCCTCATGACTGGGGAGATTGCGAACCTTTTCCCCAAGGACGAGCTACAGGTCATGTCATCGGAACTTCGTCCGATTGCCCTGAAGGAGCGCCCCGACTTTATCGACACTCCTGAGAACCTGGTCAGCTTCTTCTTTGACAGGGTTCGTGCGAATCTTCACATTGTGTTGGCCTTCTCTCCTGTCAACCCCAAGCTGCCCGAGCGCTCGAGGAAATTCCCAGGGCTCATCAACGGCTGCTCGATCGATGTCTTCTTGGAGTGGCCTCAGGAGGCTCTTGTGGCCGTGTCACAGGGGTTCATTGGGGCTACTGAAATTGACTGCGAGCCCGAGGTTAAGGAGCAGCTGATCGAGCACGTCGGTACCGTCCACACCATGGTCGTCAAGGCCTGCAGGGAGTACTTCTTGAAGATGAGGCGTCACGTGTACCAGACCCCCAAGAGTTACTTGAGTTTCCTCAACAGTTACTCTGGGATGTACGGGAAGAAGCTCGCCGAGATTGAAGAGATGAGCAGCAGGGTTACTGTCGGACTTGAGAAGCTCCAACAGGGAGCCGAGGACGTCGAGACCATGAAGGTTGTCCTTGCGGACGAGGAGGTAAAGTTGAGGAAGGCCGAGGAGGCAACCAATGCCATGTTGAGCAAGCTTGAGCTGAGCAGTATGGCCGCCAAGAAGGAGCAGGATAGCGTGATGCTCATCAAACATGCCTGTGAGGCCGATAAGGAGAGGATCGACGGCGAGAAGAAGTTGGCGGAGGAGGACTTGGCCAAGGCTCAGCCCTTCGTCGACGAGGCCGAGAGGGCTGTGAACAGCATCAAGCCCAACGACTTGAACGAGCTCAAGAGGCTTGCGAAGCCTGGGGATATCATCAAGCTCATCTTTGACTGCGTTGCGCTGCTCAAGATGGAGAAGATGCTGAAGATTGAGCCCAACGAGGTGATCCTGGGAATCGGAAAGGAGAAGAAGACTATCCAGTTCTTCAAGGACTCTTTCAAGATCCAGCAGACTGGTATGCTGAGCGACAGCAAGTTCCTGAACAGTATCTTCTTCTTCAGTAAGTACGAGAAGGACTACATGAACGACGAGACGATCGAGTTCTTGTTGCCTTACCTTGAGCTCGAAGGCTTCGACCCTCTCGTCGCGAGGAACGCGAGCAAGGCCGCCGAGGGCTTGTGTACGTGGGCGAGGGCCATGAAGTACTACCACGAGGCGAGTAAGATTGTCAAGCCCAAGCTCGAGGCCCTGAGTCTCGCGGAGGCTAAGCTTGCCGATGCCCAGAGGGAGCTTGACAAGGCTCAGAAGAAGTTGGAGGCTTGCGAAGAGGTTTTACAGCAGCTTCAGAAGAACTTTGAGAACCAAATGAGTCAGAAGAAGGCCATTGAGCAGAACGCCGCCCACACCAGGAAGAAGATGGAGCAGGCGACTGCCCTCATTGACGGTCTCTCTGGCGAGAGGCACAGGTGGACCGAGGACAGCCACAAATTCAACGACACGAGGAAGAGGCTCGTCGGCGATGTTGCGATGGCTTGCGCCTTCATCAGCTACGCCGGCCCCTTCAACCAGCTCTTCAGGGACTACATCGTCAAGGAGAAGTTCATGCTCGATCTGAAGCTTAGGAACATTCCCGTCAGCCAGAACATTAGCTTGACGGAGTTCCTTGTTGACGCAGGAACCGTGGGAGACTGGAACATGGAAGGCTTGCCCGGGGACAGTTTGAGCATCCAGAATGGCATCCTTGTCACGAGGAGCGACAGGTACCCCTTGCTCATCGATCCCCAGGGCCAAGCGCTCGCCTGGATCAAGGAGCACGAGAAGGACAGGCTACCGAACTTCGGAACTACGACTCTCACGAACAGCAAGCTCAGGGAGCAGCTCGAGTACTGCATGTGTGAGGGTAAGGCTCTCATAATTGCCAGCGTCGAGGACGAGATTGACTCAATGCTGACCCCCGTACTGGAGAAGGCCATCATACACAAGGCAAAGAGCAAGTACATTATCGTCGGGGACAGCCCTTGCGAGTACGTTGACGACTTCTTCCTTTACATGACCACAAGGCTTCCCAACCCTCACTTCAGCCCCGAGGACCAGGCAAAGACCACCATGGTAGACTTCACCGTTACCCAGAGGGGGCTTGAGGAACAGCTTCTCGGCAGAGTGATTGGGAAGGAGCAGAAGAGCCTGGAGGAGCAGCTCACCCAGGTCATGAACGAGGTGAATTCCAACACAAAGTCGCTGCTGAAGTTGGACCAGCTACTCTTGGAGAGGCTGAGCGCCAACACTGGTAACTTGTTGGACGACGAGGAGCTTATTGAGGTGCTGGCCAACACCAAGGCCAAGGCAACCGAGGTGAACCAGAAGCTCATCACTGCTGGGGAGACCAAGGTTAGTATCAACGAGAAGAGGGAGCAATACAGGCCTGTTGCTACTAGGGGAAGCGTGCTATATTTCTGCGTCGTTGACATGAGCATGGTGAACGTAATGTACCAGACGAGTTTGGACCAGTTCCAGGTCCTTTTCGATTCTAGTATGGATAACGCCGAGAAGGCCAGTCTGGCCAGTAAGAGGGTCGGTCACATTGTCGAGGAGATGACCTACAGCATCTGGAGGTACATCGATCGAGGACTGTACACGAAGGACAAGGCGAGCTTCAAGCTGATGCTCGTCTTGAAAATCTTACAGACTGCCGGAAGACTGACGGGCGCGGACGTGACCCTGTTTCTCAAGGCTGGCGCGGCGCTCGACATAAACAACGCCAAGCCCAAGCCATTCGTCTGGATGACGGACAACAGCTGGCTCAATGTCCTGCAGTTGATGCAGGACAAACCAATCTTCAAGACGTTCTTGGACAGCCTGACGAGGGAGGAGGAGGACTGGAAGAGCTGGTACGGGGCAAACGAGCCGGAGAGCATCCCCATTCCGGCCTACGAGACGCAGATCAAGGCCGACAAGGAGATCGGCCCCTTCTTGAGGTTGCTATTGGTCAGGAGTTTGAGGGAGGACAGGACCTTGTTGGCCGGGATGGACTTCATCAAGAGCATGGAGACCATCGATGGTATCCCCGCGATGGGGGAGAGGTACACGAAGCCCGTGAGCGACACCGTCGAGGCAATCTACAGAAACATGGACAGCAGGACGCCCGTCATTTACCTTTTGAGTGCCGGAGCTGATCCTACTGATAGTATCGAGACTTTGGCGAAAAAAAAGAAAAGGGAAGTTGTGTGCGTCAGTATGGGCGAGGGGCAGGACGTTGTTGCAATGAAGGCAATCAACACCGCCTTGGTCAATGGAAGCTGGGTCATGTTGCAAAACTGCCATCTTGGGCTCGATTTTATGGACGGCCTGGAGGATTTACTGAACAAGATCGCGGACACGAGCCACGAGGACTTCAGGCTTTTCATCACGAGCGAGCCCCACGTGGACTTCCCCATTGGTCTCTTGCAGATGTGCACGAAGATCACCAACGAGCCGCCGAACGGGCTCAAGGCGGGGCTTCTGAGGAGCTACACGGTTATTGTGGACCAGGACAAGCTCGAGAGGATCGAGACCCAACAGTGGAGGACTCTGTTGTACGGAATTTGCTTCTTGCACAGTGTCGTGCAGGAGAGGAGGAAGTTCGGTCCTTTGGGCTGGTGCGTGCCTTACGAGTACAACGACGGGGACTTGACGGCTTGCCTGACGTTCCTGGAGAAGCACCTGTACACCGGAAACCTTAGCTGGCCGACCCTTCAGTACATGGTGTGGGAGGCCCAGTACGGAGGAAAGATCACCGACAACTTTGACAGGAGGCTGTTTGGAAGTTACGTCGAGGCATGGTTAAGCCCCACGACCCTCGCGCCTTCCTTCTGGTAAGCCGGAGCGAAGGCTGGAGCGAAGGCTAGAGCGAAGGTTAGAGCGAAGTGACAGCAAAAGCATTATACCTCCTTCCTACATAACTAATAGCCTTCTTTTCCTCGCTTCGCTCCTTCCCGCTCGCTCATGGCAGTTTCTCTCCTCCAACGACAATGAACAGGATCCCGGACGACTTCGACTACATCATCCCAAGCTGCAACGAGAGCGAGGAGTTCCAGAGCTACATCAGGACCTACCCAAGCATCGACAGCCCCGAGATCTTCGGTCTTCACCCCAACGCCGACCTCACCTTCCGAAAGAAGGAGGTGGACGTGCTATTGGAAACGATATTGGACACCCAGCCCAAGACGAGCAGTGACAGCGGGGGAGGGGCGAGCAGGGAGGACGTTGTGAGTGCCAAGTGCAAGGAGCTCTTGGACAGCGCCCCAAAGAACTACTTCGAGGACGCCTACATTGATGTAATCCAGAAGATGGGAGGGCTTGGCGTGCCCCTCAACATTTTCCTCATGCAGGAGCTGCAGAGGTGAGACAGAGCGAGAAGCGAAAGCTGTAGCGAAACGACAGCAAAAAGCATTACTCTGCCTTATTACATTGCTAACAACCTTCCACTCATTGCTTCGCTTCGCTCCTCGTCTCACGCTTCGCTCATCGCAGGTTCAACTGCGTACTGACCAGGATGAAGTCGGCAATGACGAGCATCATAATGGCAATCAAGGGAGAGGTGGTCACGACCGACACGATCTTGTCTGGCATTAACGCGATTTACGACGCCAGGGTCCCCAACAGTTGGATGTTCAGCGCGGGAGGGGACGAGATTTCGTGGATCAGCCCCGGTTTGGGCTTGTGGTACGCGGGCTTGATTGGAAGGGACCAACAGTTTAGGACGTGGGTCGACAACAGCAAGAGGCCCTCCAGCTTCTGGCTCACCGGGTTCAGCAACCCCCAGGGCTTCTTGACTGGAGTCCAGCAGGAGGTTACCAGGCTGCACAAGGGTGACAAATGGAGTTTGGAGAGTGTGACGGTGCACACAGAAGTCACGGAGTACGATAAAGCCGAGCAGGTCGTCAGGCCGCCCAAGGAGGGTTGCTACATTCATGGCCTTTCCTTGGAGGGGGCTGCGTGGAGCAAGAAGGAGATCAGTCTTTCCGAGAGCACGCCAAAGATACTCTTCACAACATTACCGGTGCTCTTCGTGACGGCGGTGACGGAGAAGCAGAAGAGAAGTATGGAGGGAGATTATGGACCTAACGGAGGATTCGAGTGCGCCGTATATAAGTACCCCAAGAGGACGGACCGCTTCTACATTTTCACGGTGATGCTGGCGACGAGGGAGAAGGCGCCCAGGCACTGGATCATGAGGGGAGTCGCGCTGCTGTGCAGCACGGACTAACTCAAGGAAATACTAAAGCGAACAAAAATAATTTAAGAGACGAAGGTAGAATGTAAAACGTTATGATTGTTACTTCTTATATTCCACTGTTAGGGTTATTCAACTAAGGGTTATTCAACTAACATAATTTAAATTAAAAGGCTGGAACCGGCATGTGTTGGGATTTTGTCGGGAAAACCATCCTGGGGTGGGGGTGGAAGTGAGGGAAAGAAGGAAGGGTACTTCTGAGCGAA
>JGI24540J26637_10000710_pt1 | contig 14298 bp, 12 predicted proteins | sample NorSeaMetagenome_FD_26637 | JGI IMG/M metagenome (IMG submission 26637)
ATTTTGTGAATTAATTGGTTTTCTAAAAATAATGTATCTCCAGAATCAATAATCTTAACTTTACGCATCATTTGACGTACAACAACTTCAAAATGTTTGTCNTTTATCTTTACACCTTGTAAACGATATACTTCTTGTATTTCATTTACCAAGTATTCTTGTACTGCAGANGGTCCTTTTATTCTTAAGATATCCGAAGGAGTGGTTGCTCCGTCTGATAAAGGCATCCCTGCTTTGATAAAGTCATTTTCTTGAACTAAAATCTGATTGGACAGTTTTACTAAATACTTACGAATGTCTCCAGTTTTAGATTCAACGATAATTTCTCTGTTACCACGTTTGATTTTTCCNAAAGAAACAACACCATCAATCTCTGAAACAACAGATGGATTAGAAGGGTTACGTGCCTCAAATAATTCTGTTACACGTGGTAATCCTCCTGTAATATCTCCTGCTTTCCCTGATTTTCTAGGTATCTTCACTAGGGTATGTCCAGAATCAACTTTATCTCCATCACTAACCATTAGGTGGGCACCTACTGGTAAACTATATGAACGTAATGCGTTACCATCTTTGTCTTCTATAATTAAAGATGCAATGATTTTCTTATTCTTAGAATCAATCATTACTTTCTCTTGGAAACCTGTTTGCTCATCAATTTCTACAGAGTAATTAATACCTTGTTGTAAATTGTCAAACTTCACTTTTCCTCCAAACTCAGAAACAATTACACCGTTAAATGGATCCCACTGAACGATTACATCTCCTTTTTTGATCGATTTTCTGTCTTTATCAAAAATTACAGAACCGTAAGGTATGATATTTGTACTTTGAGTAATTCCTGTTTTCTTGTCTTTAATTTTAATCTCTGCAGTTCTTGAAATTACAATATCAACTTCTTTACCTTCAGCGTCTTTTCCAACTACAGTTCGTAAATCATCAATAATAACTTTACCATCAAACTTAGCTATTAATTTATTTTCTTCAGAAATATTACCAGCAACCCCACCTACGTGGAATGTACGTAATGTTAACTGTGTTCCAGGTTCACCAATAGATTGTGCTGCAATTACACCAACTGCTTCTCCAATTTGTACTTTGTTAAGCGTTGATAAACTTTGACCATAACATTTTGCACAAATTCCTTTTGAAGACTCACAAGTTAAAGGAGATCTCACCTCTACTCTATCAATTCCAGAAATTTCAACGGCTTTTGCCAATTCTAAAGTAATCGGTTGATTTGCCTTTAAGATAATTTCATCTGTTAATGGATGATATACATCTTGTAAAGAAACACGTCCNTCAATTCTATCCGATAAAGATTCTACAATCTCATCATTTTTCTTCAATGGAGTAACTTCCAGTCCTCTTAAAGTACCACAATCTTCTTCGTTAATGATCACATCCTGAGAAACATCTACTAATCTACGAGTTAAGTAACCAGCATCTGCTGTTTTTAAGGCGGTATCGGCTAATCCTTTACGAGCACCGTGCGTAGAAATAAAGTATTCAAGAATTGACAATCCTTCCTTAAAGTTAGAAAGAATCGGGTTTTCAATAATTTCTCCACCTCCTGCAGTAGATTTTTTAGGTTTTGCCATTAATCCACGCATACCTGTTAACTGACGAATTTGTTCTTTAGAACCCCTTGCACCAGAATCAAGCATCATATAAACTGAATTAAAACCTTGCTGATCTTCTCGCAAGTTTTTCATTGACAATTCAGTTAATCTATTGTTGGTAGAACCCCAAACATCAATTACCTGATTGTAACGCTCTTTTTGCGTTAACATACCCATGTTGTAGTTCCCTACAATTAAATCCACCTCTTTATTGGCTTCATCAATCATAGATTGCTTTTGTTTAGGTATGATAATATCTCCTAATGAGAATGATAATCCACCTTGGAAGGCAAACTTATATCCCATGTTTTTTATTTGGTCTAAGAAATTTCCTGTTGTAGGAATATCTGTAGCTTTTAAAATACCACCAATAATTCCTCTCAAGTTTTTCTTAGTTAAAACTTCATTGATATAACCAGCAGCAGCAGGAACAACTTCGTTAAATAAAACTCTACCAACAGTCGTTGCTATAATTTTAGTTACTTGCTCACCGTTCTCATCGATATCTTGAGTTCGTACTTTAATACCGGCATTTAAAGCTACCTTTTCTTCATTAAAAGCTATGGTAACTTCTTCTGGTGAATAGAACGTCAATCCTTCTCCTTTGATCGGTAATTCTGGAGTTGAAATTCTTTCTTTAGTCATGTAGTATAAACCAAGAACCATATCCTGAGATGGTACAGTTACTGGTGCACCATTAGCAGGGTTTAAAATATTGTGAGAAGCTAACATTAATATTTGTGCTTCTAAAATAGCTTCTGGTCCTAATGGTAAATGAACTGCCATTTGATCCCCATCAAAATCGGCATTAAAGGCCGAACATGAAAGTGGATGCAACTGAATTGCTTTCCCTTCGATTAATTTAGGTTGAAAGGCTTGTATACCAAGTCTGTGTAATGTAGGAGCTCTGTTTAATAAAACAGGATGTCCTTTAATTACATTTTCTAAAATATCCCAAACAACGGGTTCTTTTCTATCTATTATTTTCTTTGCAGATTTTACTGTTTTTACAATTCCTCTTTCTATCAACTTACGGATAACGAAAGGCTTGTAAAGCTCAGCTGCCATATCCTTAGGAATACCACACTCTGAAAGTTTTAATTCTGGTCCAACAACAATTACAGAACGTGCAGAATAATCAACACGTTTTCCTAATAAATTCTGACGGAAACGTCCTTGTTTACCTTTTAATGAATCTGATAATGATTTTAAAGGNCTGTTAGATTCTGTTTTTACTGCTGATGATTTACGTGTGTTNTCAAATAATGAATCTACCGATTCTTGTAACATACGCTTTTCATTACGTAAAATAACTTCTGGAGCTTTGATCTCTACCAATCTTTTTAAACGATTGTTTCTGATGATAACTCTTCTGTATAAATCATTTAAATCTGACGTTGCAAAACGACCTCCATCTAAGGGAACTAAAGGACGTAATTCTGGTGGAATTACTGGAATGGCCTTCATGATCATCCATTCTGGATTGTTCTCTCTATTTTTTTGAGAATCTCTGAATGCTTCAACAACATTTAAACGCTTTAATGCTTCAGTTTTACGTTGTTTAGATGTTTCTGTATTTGCTTTGTGTCTTAATTCAAAAGACAACGCATCTAAATCGATACGAGCTAACAAATCAATTAAACACTCTGCTCCCATTTTAGCGATGAACTTATTTGGGTCAGTATCATCTAAATATTGATTTTCTTGAGGTAACTCATCTACAATATCTAGGTATTCTTCTTCAGTTAAGAAATCCATTTTTTGTAACGGCTCTCCTTCTATACCTTTTGCAATACCTGGCTGAATTACTACGTAACGCTCGTAATAAATAATCATATCTAACTTCTTAGATGGTAACCCTAAAAGGTATCCCATTTTGTTAGGTAATGATCTAAAGTACCATATATGAGCAACAGGTACCACTAAATTAATGTGACCAACTCTTTCTCTACGTACTTTCTTCTCGGTTACTTCTACACCACAGCGATCACATACAATACCCTTGTAGCGAATTCTTTTGTACTTTCCACAAGCACATTCATAATCCTTAACAGGACCAAAAATACGCTCACAAAACAAACCATCTCTTTCTGGTTTGTGTGTTCGGTAATTTATAGTTTCTGGTTTTAAAACTTCACCTTTAGAAATTTCTAAAATTGCTTCTGGTGATGATAAACCAATTGATATTTTATTAAACTTTTTTACAGTGTACTTCTCTTGTTTTCTTGCCATGTTGATGGATTCGAATTAAAATTGTAAAAATGGCCTCTATGAGACTTATAAATAATTGATTGTAGAAGTAGCCTCTAGACTACTTCTACAATCAACGTTGTTATTCTTCTAATCTAACGTCTAAACCTAAACCTTTCAGTTCATGCATTAATACATTAAATGACTCTGGTAAACCTGGTTCTGGCATCGTTTCACCTTTTACGATACTTTCGTAAGTTTTGGCTCTACCCATTACATCATCAGATTTTACAGTTAAGATCTCTCTTAAGATACTCGATGCACCATATGCTTCAAGTGCCCATACTTCCATCTCTCCAAAACGTTGTCCTCCAAATTGTGCTTTACCACCTAAAGGTTGTTGTGTGATTAATGAATAAGGTCCTATAGAACGTGCATGCATTTTATCTTCAATCATGTGTCCAAGCTTAATCATATAGATGATCCCTACTGTTGCAGGTTGATCGAAACGTTTTCCAGTTCCTCCATCATATAAATAAGTATGTCCAAATCTTGGTACATCCGCATCATCGGTAATTTGATTAATTTGGTCTAAAGTTGCTCCATCGAAAATTGGTGTTGCATATTTAGTTCCTAATTTTTGACCTGCCCAACCAAGAACAGTTTCATAAATTTGACCGATGTTCATACGAGAGGGTACACCTAATGGATTTAGAACGATATCTACTGGAGTTCCGTCTTCTAAGAAAGGCATATCTTCTGCTCTTACAATACGAGCTACAATCCCTTTATTTCCGTGACGTCCTGCCATTTTATCACCAACTTTTAATTTACGTTTCTTGGCTACATAAACTTTCGCTAGTTTTAAAATTCCTGCTGGTAATTCATCTCCTACAGAAATTGTAAACTTTTGACGACGTAAAGAACCTTGTAAATCATTTACTTTGATTTTGTAGTTGTGAACAAGTTCTCCTACATAATCATTTAATTCTTTATCTGTTGTCCAAGAACCTGTTAAGTGAACGTAATCATCTACAGAGTTTAACATTTTAAGTGTGTATTTTTTACCTTTTGGTAAAACTTCCTCTCCTAAATCATTAAATACTCCTTGAGATGTTTTACCACTAATAAGTGTAAATAATTTTTCAATTAAAACATCTTTTAATCCCTCAAACTTGGTAACGAAAGAAGCTTCTAAAGAAATAATCGCATCTTTATCTCTTATTCTTTTGTTCTTGTCTTTGACAGCTCTTTTGAATAATTTTTTATCAATCACTACCCCTCTTAATGATGGAGAAGCTTTTAATGATGCATCTTTTACATCCCCTGCTTTATCACCAAAAATAGCACGTAATAATTTTTCTTCAGGTGTTGGATCAGATTCTCCTTTTGGTGTAATCTTACCGATTAGAATATCGCCAGGATTTACTTCTGCTCCAATACGAATCATTCCATTTTCATCCAAATCTTTCGTAGCTTCTTCAGAAACGTTAGGAATGTCATTCGTTAACTCTTCAGTTCCTAATTTTGTATCTCTAACATCTAGAGAATACTCGTCAATGTGAATAGAAGTAAATATATCTTCACGAACTACCTTTTCAGAAATAACAATTGCATCCTCAAAGTTATACCCTTTCCAAGGCATAAAGGCTACTTTCATGTTTCTTCCTAATGCTAATTCACCCTTTTGAGTTGCATATCCTTCACAAAGAACTTGACCTTCTTTAACTCTGTCACCTTTTTCTATAATAGGCTTTAAATTAATGTTGGTTCCTTGATTTGTTTTTCTAAATTTAATTAAGTCATAAGATACTTCATCAGATTCAAAACTTACTAGTTTCTCTTCATCCGTTTTATCATACTTAATCGTAATTTTATTTGCATCTACATACGTAACGACACCTTCGCCTTCAGCATTGATCAAAATTCGTGAATCTTTGGCAACTCTAAGTTCTAGACCTGTCCCAACAATTGGAGACTCTGGTCTTAACAATGGAACTGCTTGACGCATCATATTTGACCCCATCAAGGCACGGTTGGCATCATCATGCTCTAAGAAAGGAATTAAAGATGCAGAAATAGATGCAATTTGATTTGGAGCAACGTCCATATAATCAATTACGTCTGGGCTCACTACAGGAAAATCTCCTTCTTCACGAGCAATTACTCTATCTAATACAATAGATCCATCTTTATTTAACTCTAAATTAGATTGTGCAATTTTCTTACCTTCTTCTTCTTCTGCACTTAAATAGATTGGTTCGTCAGAAGCGACAACACCATTATCAACTTTTCTGTATGGTGTTTCGATAAATCCTAAATTATTCACTTTTGCAAAAACAGAAAGTGAAGAAATTAACCCAATGTTTGGTCCCTCAGGAGTTTCAATTGGACACAATCTACCATAATGTGTATAGTGAACATCACGCACCTCAAAACCAGCTCTCTCTCTTGACAATCCTCCAGGTCCAAGTGCAGACAATCTACGCTTGTGAGTAATCTCTGCTAATGGATTTGTTTGATCCATAAATTGAGATAGTTGGTTGGTTCCAAAAAAGGAGTTAATAACAGAAGATAATGTCTTCGCATTAATCAAATCAATTGGGGTAAAAACTTCGTTGTCACGAACATTCATTCGCTCACGAATAGTTCTAGCCATACGAGCTAAACCTACACCAAACTGACCTGCTAATTGCTCTCCAACAGTTCTTACACGTCTATTAGACAAGTGATCGATATCATCTACCTCTGCTTTCGAATTGATCAATTCTATTAGATATTTAATAATGGTTATAATATCTAATTTAGTTAATACTTTTTGATCTATAGGTTCGTTTAACTGAAGTTTTGTGTTCATTCTAAAACGACCAACTTCCCCTAAGTTATAACGTTGTTCAGAGAAGAATAACTTATCTATAATACCTCTTGCAGTCTCTTCATCTGGCGGTTCTGCATTACGTAATTGTCTATAAATATGCTCTACAGCTTCTTTTTCTGAATTGGTAGGATCCTTTTGTAAGGTATTGTGAATGATAGCGTAATCTGCTGTATCGTTATCTTCTTTATGAAGTAAAACGGTTTTAGCACCTGCTTCAATTATTTCATCAATATGTTCTTTTTCTAAAATTGTATCACGATCGAAAATAATTTCATTTCTTTCGATAGAAACAACCTCTCCAGTATCTTCATCAACAAAATCTTCGTGCCATGTTTTTAAAACTCTAGCAGCCAATTTGCGACCTAATACTTTTTTCAGTCCGGCTTTAGAAACTTTAATTTCTTCTGCAAGATCAAAAATCTCTAAAATATCTTTATCTCTCTCAAAACCGATNGCTCTGAATAATGTTGTAACTGGTAATTTCTTCTTTCTATCAATGTAAGCGTACATTACTTGATTGATATCGGTAGCAAACTCGATCCANGATCCTTTGAAAGGAATTACTCTTGCTGAATACAGTTTAGTACCATTTGCATGGAAAGATTGNCCAAAAAAGACACCNGGTGATCTGTGTAATTGAGACACAACCACACGTTCTGCACCATTGATAACAAAGGTACCTGANTTAGTCATGTAAGGGATTGTACCAAGATATACATCCTGAACAATCGTTTCGAAATCTTCGTGTTCNGGATCTGTACAATACAATTTTAGACGTGCTTTTAAAGGCACACTGTGCGTTAGACCTCTTTCAATACATTCTTGTATAGAATATCTTGGAGGATCTACAAAGTAGTCTAAAAATTCTAATACAAATTGATTTCTTGTATCTGTAATTGGAAAGTTATCCATGAAGGTTTTGTACAAACCTTCTTCACCTCTTTCTTCTGCTTTTGTTTGAAGTTGGAAAAAATCTTGAAAAGATTTAACCTGAATATCCAAAAAATCTGGATATTCTTTAATCATTTGAGAAGTAGCGAAGTTGATTCTTTCAGTAGTGTTTTTCGTTGCCAAAAGAGAATATTTTTATGATTAAAATCTTAATTAAAATAAAGAACGAATATATACACAAAATGGTTTAGGACTAAAAACAACCGTTTTCAGTACCTAAACCTAAATTTGTTTTCCCGTCACGCCAAGCATGTTCGGGAGTATCTGCTTACTTAAGCTCTACTTCTGCTCCTGCTTCTTCTAAAGCTGCTTTAAGACCTTCAGCCTCATCTTTAGATACACCTTCTTTTACTGGTGCTGGTGCACTATCAACAACTCCTTTAGCTTCTTTTAAGCCTAAACCTGTTAATTCTTTAACTAATTTAACTACTGCAAGTTTAGAACCACCTGCTGCTGTTAAAATTACATCAAATTCAGTTTGCTCTGCTGCTGCTGAGTCTCCTCCTGCTGCTGGTCCTGCTACAGCAACTGCTGCTGCTGCTGGCTCGATACCGTATTCATCTTTTAAGATAGTAGCTAATTCATTAACTTCTTTTACTGTTAAGTTAACTAATTGTTCTGCGAAATCTTTTAAATCTGCCATTTTAATTGTTTTTAAAAATTTTATTTATTATAGTTTATTTGTGCGCGTACTTATTTTTCAGATAAGGTTTTAATAATACCTGAAAGTGTTTGACCACCTGATTGTAATGCTGAAATAACATTTTTAGCTGGTGACTGTAATAATCCAATGATTTCTCCAATAAGTTCTTCTTTAGATTTAATATCTACTAAAGCATCTAATTGATCATCTCCTATGTAAACAGATTCTTCTGCAAAAGCACCTTTTAACAAAGGCTTGTCTTGAGTTTTCTTTCTGAATTCTTTGATTAATCTTGCTGGAGCATTTGCAGCTTCAGAAATCATCATCGATGTATTTCCTTTTAAAACTGAAGGTAAGTCTCCAAATTCTTTATCGGAAGCCTCCATTGCTTTTGCAAGTAACGTATTTTTAACAACTGATAACTGAACACCTGCTTTAAAACAAGCTCTACGTAAATTAGAGGTTGTTTCTGCATCTAATCCAGAAATATCTGCTAAATATAACGTGTTNGTGTCTGCTAATACTGCTGTTAAATCTTGTATTACTTGTGATTTCTCTTCTCTAGTCATAATTATAAGTTTTAACGTATTAAACAGTTTTCACCTCAACAGCGATACTAGGACTCATCGTACTAGACATAAAAACGCTTTTTACATACGTTCCTTTAGCAGTTGTTGGTTTCAATTTAATAATTGTTTGTATTAACTCGTTTGCATTTTCTTCAATTTTCTTAGCATCGAAAGATACTTTTCCAACTGCAGCATGAACAATACCGGTTTTATCAACTTTGAAATCGATTTTACCAGCTTTTACATCTTGAACAGCTTTTGCAACATCCATTGTTACGGTACCTGTTTTTGGGTTTGGCATTAAACCTCTAGGACCTAAAACTCTTCCTAAAGGACCTAATTTACCCATTACACTTGGCATCGTGATGATTACATCTACGTCTGTCCATCCTCCTTTAATCTTCTGAAGGTATTCATCTAACCCAACATAATCTGCACCTGCTGCGGTAGCATCTGCTTCTTTATCTGGAGTTACTAATGCTAATACTTTTACATCCTTTCCTGTTCCATGAGGTAATGTTACAACTCCACGAACCATTTGATTTGCTTTACGAGGATCAACTCCTAAACGTATTGCTAAATCTACTGATGCATCAAACTTTACATTAGTAATGTCTTTGACTAGCGCTGAAGCTGCTGCTAAATCATAAGACTTAGAGCTATCTAACTTTGCGTAAGCTTCTTTTTGCTTTTTTGTTAATTTTGCCATTTTACTACTTTTTATAAAGCTTATGCTGGTGCATTACCTTTTACTGTTAATCCCATAGAACGAGCTGTACCTGCAATCATACGCATTGCTGAAGAAATTTCAAAGGCATTTAAATCTACCATTTTATCTTCTGCAATACTTTAATTTGATCCCAAGTAACTGATGCTACTTTCTTTCTGTTTGGTTCTCCAGAACCCTTTTTAATTTTGGCCGCTTCTAGTAACTGAACTGCTGCAGGAGGAGTTTTTACAAGAAAATCAAATGATTTATCTTTGAAAACAGTAATAACAACAGGTAAAACTTTACCTTGTTTGTCTTGCGTTCTTGCATTAAACTGTTTACAGAACTCCATAATGTTAACACCAGCAGCTCCTAAAGCGGGTCCAACCGGCGGCGATGGATTCGCTGCGCCTCCCCTTACTTGTAACTTAACTACTTTACTAACTTCTTTTGCCATTTTAAAAATGTTTAATGATTTATTTTCTGTTGGAAGCCAAAAATTAAATCGGTATTATATCTACTTGTGTAACAATTATATTTTTTCTACTTGCATATAACTTAATTCTAATGGTGTTTTTCTTCCGAATATTTTCACCATTACTTCAAGTTTACGCTTTTCTTCATTCACCTTTTCTATTGTGCCATCAAATCCATTAAATGGACCATCTACAACTTTTACTGTTTCTCCTATGTTAAAAGGAATTGCAATATTTTCATCTTGAATAGAAAGTTCATCAACTTTACCTAGCATCCTATTTACCTCTGCCTTACGCATTGGAACAGGCTCACCTCCTTTTACTTCGCCTAAAAAACCGATAACACCAGTGATTCCTTTAATTACGTGGGGCACTTCACCTGAAAGGTTTGCTTCCACCATAATATAACCAGGGAAATAAACTTTCTCTCTGTGTACCTTTTTACCATCTCTAATTTGAATTACTTTTTCTGTAGGAACGATAACTTGACTTACATAATCTGATAAACCAACACGTGATATTTCAGTTTCTATATAAGCCTTAACTTTATTTTCTTGTCCACCAATGGCTCTAACAACATACCATTTCATTACTGAATCAGTCGCCATTATTAGTTAGTTTTAAACATTGTGAAAAAATTATCTAAACCTGTTTGAAAAACATAGTCTATACCTGCTACTGCCAATGCAAACAAAATAGTAAACACAGCAACAGTTACTGTAGTTTTTTGAGCCTCTTCTTTTGAAACCCAAGTCATATGATTGCTTAGTTCCTCAAAAGAATCTTTAATATATTGTATAAACTTCATACTATTTGTTTGTTTTTTAGCACGGGCGGAGAGATTCGAACTCCCGACAGCTGGTTTTGGAGACCAGTGCTCTACCGCTGAACTACGCCCGTTTCTTATTCATTGATAAAGGCATCCCGATAAATCGGGACACCCTTTGTAAATTATAACTAGTAAACTAATTACTATATTAGTCTATTAATTCAGTCACCTGACCAGCTCCAACTGTTCTACCACCCTCACGGATTGCAAAACGTAAACCAACATTTAATGCGATTGGTTGAATTAAGTCTACAGTAATTGTTAAGTTATCTCCTGGCATAACCATTTCAACACCTGCAGGTAAGTTAATAGTACCTGTTACATCTGTAGTTCTAACATAGAACTGAGGACGATAGTTGTTATGAAATGGAGTATGACGACCACCTTCTTCTTTTTTCAAAACATAAACTTCTGCCTTGAATTTAGCGTGTGGTGTTACAGAACCTGGCTTACAGATTACCATACCTCTCTTAATATCTTCTTTTGCAACACCTCTTAACAAGATACCTGCATTATCTCCTGCCTCACCTCTATCTAAGATTTGACGGAACATTTCAATACCAGTAACAGTAGAAGTCATTTTTTCAGCTCCCATACCAATAATATCAACAACATCCCCTGTATTAGCAATACCTGTTTCGATACGACCTGTAGCTACAGTTCCACGACCAGTAATTGAAAACACATCTTCAACTGGCATTAAGAAATCTTTTTCTACTTCTCTTAAAGGCTCCTCGATCCAAACATCTACAGCTGCCATTAATTCTAATACTGTATCAACCCATTTTTGATCACCGTTCAATGCACCTAATGCAGAACCAGCGATTACAGGTCCATTATCACCATCATATTCGTAAAAAGAAAGTAATTCTCTAACTTCCATATCTACTAATTCGATTAATTCTTCATCATCAACCATATCCACTTTATTCATGAATACAACCATACGTGGAATACCAACCTGACGACCTAATAAGATATGCTCTCTAGTTTGAGGCATTGGTCCATCTGTTGCAGCAACTACTAATATAGCACCATCCATCTGAGCAGCACCCGTTACCATGTTCTTAACGTAATCCGCGTGACCTGGACAGTCAACATGCGCATAGTGACGATTTGCTGTTTGATATTCTACATGTGAAGTATTAATTGTAATACCTCTTTCCTTTTCTTCTGGTGCATTATCAATCTGATCAAAAGATCTAGCTTCAGAGAATCCTGCATCAGCTAATACTTTAGTAATAGCCGCAGTTAAAGTTGTTTTACCGTGATCTACGTGTCCGATTGTACCAATGTTTAAGTGTGGTTTCGAACGGTCAAAAGTTCCTTTTGCCATAATTATTGATTTTAATTCTTAGTTTAAATATATATTAGTGTTTAATAATAATAATATTAAATGAGCCAATGATGGGATTTGAACCCATGACCTCATCCCTACCAAGGATGCGCTCTACCAACTGAGCTACATCGGCTTATTGGATTTATTTGAGCGAAAGACCGGGTTCGAACCGGCGACATTCAGCTTGGAAGGCTGACGCTCTACCAACTGAGCTACTTTCGCGTTAGTGTAAACTGTGGGGAGAGCAGGATTCGAACCTGCGAAGACGTAGTCAACGGAGTTACAGTCCGTCCTCGTTGGCCGCTTGAGTATCTCCCCCTTCAATTTACTATTTAAATGAACTTGTTGTTTTGAGCCAATGGAGGGACTCGAACCCACGACCTGCTGATTACAAATCAGCTGCTCTAGCCAGCTGAGCTACATCGGCTATTGATGTAAAAAAACAACCCGCTATTTCTAACGGATTGCAAATGTATAAAGTTTTTCTTTATTCTAAAACTTTTTGTAATTATTTTTTATATATTTTTTTACTTTTTATAAGATTACAGAATCTCTCTGCTTTTCTTTAGACCTTTTTAACTGTCTTTTTAAATTGTCTACAGCAGAATTAACACCTTCCTCAAAGGTCTTAGCCTCCCTTTTTATGATCAACTCTCTTCCTGGTATATTAATTTTAACCTCTGTTCGTTTATTTTCTTTATCACTTGTATTAAATACTTTTAAAAAAATTTCTGCATCAATTATTTTGTCATGAAATTTCGTTAAGGTTAAAAATTTTTCTTTTACAAAATTTAAAAGATCCTTATCTGCATTAAAATTTACTGATTGTGTAAATACTTTCATTTATTTTCGTTTTTAGTGCTCCTAGGGTGAGCTTGATTATACACTTTTTTTATAGCGTCAAGGCTGTTTTGAACATAGACTTGAGTAGCGGCTAGAGAGGAATGNCCTAANANCTCTTTAACTGAATTTAGATTTGCTCCTTGATTTAAGAGATGTGTTGCNAAAGAGTGCCTCAGTATGTGCGGACTTTTCTTCTCTTTAGAGGATACGGTACTAAAGTAAGAATTTATAATTCTGTAAACAAGTGTTTCATATATTTTATTTCCTTTTTTCGTAATAAAAAGTTCTTCTAAACCAATTGAAAAATCTTTTTTTAATTCTAAATATTTTTCTAACGTTTCAACCACCGATGTTAACAAAGGAACATAGCGTTCTTTGTTTCTTTTACCTAAGACTTTAATCGTTGAATCTGAAAAACTAATATCTCTACTTTTGATATTGATTAACTCTGCTCTTCTAATTCCTGTAGAATAAAAAAGCTCTACAATTAATTTATCTCTTGTGGATATAAAATCATCACCAACTTCTATCTGACATATTACAGCATTGATCTCTTTGGCTGTAAATGGAACTTGAACTCTTTTTTCTGTCTTTAAGGATTTGTGTTGTGACAGAGGGTTGACTTCAATTTGACTTGTTTTCTGTAAGAATTTATACAAAGACTTTAAGGAGCTTATTTTCCTATTAATTGTTCTATTTGATAAGTTTTCACCCACCAAGACAACAATCCATTTTCTAATTTGAGAATAATGAACTTCTAAAAAATTTTCTTGATCGTATTCTGAAACTAAAAAATCCTTAAAGGAGCGCAGGTCATTTTTATAGGCAGTAACGGTATGAAGAGAATATTTTTTCTCTAGTGATAAATATTCTAAAAATGCATCAATCAAATTCCAAGTCTTTAGTAAGTAAATCTACAAAAAAAAGCATAAAAAAACTCGTAACACTAAAAGCGTTACGAGTTTGATCTTTTAAAAATAAGTTATGACTAACCTACTTCTTCTTGTGTTCTTAATTTCTGAACGTAAGATGCTTTGATTCTTTGAGCTCTATTGGCAACAGATGGCTTCGTAAAGTTTTTTCTGTTACGTAAGTTCTTCATTGTTTTCGTTCTATCGAATTTTCTTTTGTAACGCTTTAAAGCCCTATCAATGTTCTCTCCTTCTTTAATTGGTATAATTAACATAAGTTGGCACCTCCTTTCATAAGTTCTTCTATATTTTGAATAGTAGTGATACTATTTAGTTTA
>JGI24540J26637_10000715_pt1 | contig 14223 bp, 13 predicted proteins | sample NorSeaMetagenome_FD_26637 | JGI IMG/M metagenome (IMG submission 26637)
GACCATGCAATTGTCTCATTAAAGTTTCTTATTTTATTAACTATAACATCTCTGTTTATTGATAAAGAAACTGCTCTTCTTACTAAACTATCGTTGAATGGCTCTAATTGGCAATTAAAAATAAGATAAGTGACAACTAAAATATTATCATGCCTTATATTGTTTGGCATATTTTTTTTTAACCATGAGCTTTTATTCTCTGGGTAACCGCTATTTATATCCAGTTCACCTGCTCTAAACCTTCTTAAGGCTGACTCATTGTCTTCAGTTGGGTAATAAATAACCTCATCAAACCAAACATTACTATTATCATAAAAAAAAGAATTTCTTTTTAGGTGGATATTATCGTGAGCCCTCCATCCAATCAGAGTGTAAGGGCCATTTGTTTCTATATTATTGGGTTTTATCCATTCCTTTCCATAATTCTTTATAATGTGTCTTGGGATAGGGTAGGTCGTATAATGTGTTAGAAGTTCAATCAAGTAAGGTGCTGGATATTTTAGTTCAATTTCTAGTTCATATTTACCAATTGACCTTACTCCTAGTTTCTCAATACCTAAAGATCCTGTGTTAACTTCTTGAGCGTTTTTAATTATATAAAGAAGTGATGCATATTGAGAGGCTGTTTTTGGGTTTAAAACTCTTCTAAAACCCTCCACAAAATCATCTGCAACAACATTTACACCATCAGACCAATAATGGTCCTCCCTAAGTGTAAAAATATATTTTAAACCATCATCAGTTTTAGAATACTCTATTGCCGAACCCTCTATTGGTCTACCAAATGAATCTTTGGTATATAGACCAATAAATAAATCATTTATTATATTACCTTCCCATGCGCCTGTCGCCAAGTGAGGGTCTAGTGTATCGGGTTCGGCACCATTTCCTCTATGTAAAACTTGAACTTCAGTTGCATGAGAGTATATGAATGGAGTAAAATTTGTTAAAATCAAAAATAAAAACAAAAATATCTTTAAAGAATTATTAATCAATTATTTTCCTTTTTATTAAAATACTATTTTTAATTTCAAATATTTTTTCTGATAAATATTTTGCTTCATTCATGTTATGTGTAACATATAAAATTGGAATACTTTTTTTTAAAGATAAATTTTTTATAAAATTCAATATTATGAATTTCCTTTCCTCATCAACTCCCGAAAGTGGCTCATCGAGTAAAAGTATTGAGGGGTTTCCGATTAAAGACCTTCCTAACGAAATTCTTTTTTTTTCCCCACCAGAAAGATTTTTAATTTTTCTATAAAGAATATTTTCTAAATTAAAAATATTGATTATTTTTTTTAGCAAGATTTGGTCTTTTGATTTAAAGGTTAGATTTTTTATAACATTCATATGCGAAAATAATCTTTCATCCTGAAAGGCGTAACCAATATTCCTTTGTCTAATTGGAGTATTAATTTTCTTTTGATGGTCAAAAATACAATTATTATTAATACTAATTTTACCTTTTTTTGGATTAATAATTCCTGCTATATTATTGAGAATAGTAGTTTTTCCAGAGCCAGAGGGTCCATAAATGCAAACTATTTCATTATTGATCTCTAAACTAGCATTCAAGCTAAGCTTGTCTACTTCTGTCTCTATTTTAAATTTTAAATTACTTTTTATCATTCTTTAATCTATCTAAAAATTTTTTTTCAACACTTGTCGCAATCAATAAAGCCAATATTGATAAGAAAACAGATATTAATCCAAGTCTAATAATTTCATTTTGATTGTTTGATGTCTCTATTAGTGTCCACAATGCTAAAGGAAGTGTTTGGGTTTCTCCAGGAATATTTCCAACAAAAGCAATTGTTGCGCCAAACTCACCTATTGATCTGGCAAACGCAAGAACCAAGCCCGCCAGTATACCTGGATATGCAAGAGGTAGAGTTATGGTTAAGAATATTCTAAATTCAGAGGCACCTAAAGATCTGGCTGCGTCATCTATTTTTTTATCTTGTGCCTCCATTAAAACCCTTATNGGCCTTACCATTAAAGGAAAAGACATGATTGAACATGCTAATGCCGCACCTACCCATGAAAATGATAAACTTATATTAAAATTTTCGTAAAGAAAATTTCCTAGATAGCTATTCTTCCCCAAGATTATTAGCAGTATATAACCAATTCCTATTGGAGGTATTACAAGAGGCAAATGAATAAACGAGTCCAATAATATTTTTCCAAAGAAATTCTTTTTTGCTAAAATCCATCCTATTATTATTCCAGGTATTAAAATAAAGCATGTTGATAGCATACCTATCTTGATACTTAAAAAAAATGCACTAGATTCAAAAGCCGTCAATTAATCCTCGTTTTATTCTGTTGTTTCAAAACCATAGTTTTTAATTATTTTTTGAGCTTCACTGGATTTTAGCCATTCCAGAAAACCAAAATCATTATCATTACCATTTCTCTTAATTTTTGCAGCCCAATATGTTGGTTTTTCATAAGGGAATATAGAATCATCAATTTTAGCAACTACCAAAACTTTTGAAGAAGAAATTGTGTCTGATAGGTATGATATACCTATAATTGCTTCACCTTTTTCTATAAACTTTAAATTTGATTGAGATGATGATGTGAATACTAATTTACCATTTAGATCATTCCATAAATCTAAAGATTTCAATGCTTGTTTTGCATATATACCTAAAGGAACAGATGATGGATGTGGTATTGCAAACATTGATGATGAAAGCTGATCCTTGAAGTTTTCTTTAAAATTAATTGAATTTATATCAATAAAAAATCCTTGATTAATACCACTTGAAAAAACTAATGAATTTTTTGCTATCACACTTATGCTTTCGATATTTATTAATTCCCTATCTTCCATCCAAGTCAGCCAATCTCTGTTAGCCGTTATTATAAGGTTTGATAATTGTCCGTTATGGATTTGCCTTGCAATCAATGATGTTGGTCCTGTTATAACAATAGTTTTTATGTTTGTTTTCTTTTCCCACTCACTGGTAAGTGACTTACTTAAGTTATAAAGACTTGAGGCTACGGATAGATACAAGGTTTCATTTTCTGCTAACAACTTAATATTAGAGAAGGCTAGTAAGATAACAAAAATAATTATTTTTTGTGTCATTTAGGTGACCTTATGTAATATATTTTTAGTTTCTTCAGAAAAAATTTCAAAACCATATTTTTTATAAAAGGGCAAAGCTCTCTTATGATCTAAAGAATTTGTTTGAAGAATAATTTTATCTATATTTAAATAATAGGCTCTTGTAACAGCTGCGTTCATTAATTTTACCCCCAATCCTTTGCCAATATATTCTCTAATTAGTCCAAAATGAACTATCCTTAATTCTTTGTCTTTTAAATAGTTGCTTGAGTAATCAATTTCAAAAAAACCTATACTTTGGCTACCTTTTTTTATGAAATGTATTTCCACTTTTTTATTAGCTATTATTTTTTTTAAATCATCATCTTTCATGATGGTTCTTCCGAGCCAACTATATTGACTACCAACTCTTTTGTATATTTCCTTATATTGATCAACTTTAATTGGATTTACATGTGCGATATTGTATATATCACTTTCATAGGGTTTTTCCTTAATTATGCCCTTATATTCAAGCCATGTGATATTAATTAATTTTGATTTCATAATCTTATTAGCAACGATTTAATTTTTATATATAATATTAATTATTTTTTCATATAATTATATAAAATTGGAGAAAATATTCACATGTCTTTTATTTATGTTGGATTAGGGGGTTTTTTAGGCACTATTGTCCGTTACTCCTTTAATATATTTTTCAACGGTATTATCGGTCTTCCAATTGCTTATGCAACTATTTTTGTAAATATTACCGGCTCATTGTTGATGGGGATATTTTTCTATTATACATCAAATAATTTCTCTGAATTTTATAAACTATTTTTTATGACTGGGGTTCTGGGTGGGTTTACTACTTTTTCAGCTTTTTCACTAGATTCAATTAATATGCTTTTAGAGAAGGAGTATCTTAATCTAGTTATTTATATTTCTGTTTCAGTTTTTTTATCAGTATTTTTTCTTTATTTGGGTTTTACTTTTGCTAGATATATTTCCACATGATGGATTTAAATAAACATGATGTAGGGAAAGAATTTTCAGATACTAGATTTGATAGATGGATTAGCCACTTTTTTTCTAAAATAAGTCATAATAATTTAGAAAAATTATTAAGAAAAGGAATAATCAGAGTAAATGGAAGTAAGGCTAAGTCTAGTCTCAGGTTAAGCGAGGGTGACGTTATAACTATGCCTTCGATTTTAGATGATTTGGCTACAGACTTTTCAGGTAAAGCTAAAATACCTGGCGCTAAAGAATTTATTAGTAAAATTACAATTTATAATGATAGTGAAATTTTAATTCTAAACAAACCCTCTGGTATAGCCGTTCAAGGGGGGACTGGAGTTGAATCTCATATTGATGGTTATTTACAATCAGCTTTTTTTGATACAGATATAAATCCTAGATTAGTTCACAGACTAGATAAAGAAACATCCGGTGTTTTAGTCATCGCCTTAAAGAGAAAGATGGCAATACATCTGGCAAATTTATTTAAGGAAAGAAAAGTTAAAAAAACTTATTGGGCAATAACTGATGGCAGACCCGATAATGAGTATGGTGAAATTAACTTGGATATAAGTTCTGGAGACAATAAAGCTCCAGTAAAATCTTTAACAAAATATTATAAAATATTGAATTTAAGTGATAAAATATGTTGGGTAGCTTTTCAGCCTATTACTGGTCGCAATCATCAGATACGCCAGCATGCATCAATGTCGTTATTTCCAATTGTTGGTGATAAAAAATACGGGAAGCCCACAAGGGAAGGCTTGTTATTTAAAAAATTACATCTTCACAGTCAAAGTGTTGACTTTATGAACGTTAATGGAGACATATTACACTTCGAAGCTTCTCTTCCAGAGCATATGGTGGAGACTTGGAAAAAATATAAATTACCATTGAATCCAAATTTTAAGGGTTTTTCGAATTAAGTAAAAAGAGGTTTTTTATGGATGATATAATTAAAGAACTTGAGGCTAGACGAGCTAACGCAAAGCTTGGGGGTGGTCAAAAAAGAATTGACTCTCAACACTCTAAAGGAAAGCTTACCGCAAGAGAGAGAATCCAGCTTCTTTTGGATGAGGGCTCTTTTGAAGAATACGATATGTTTGTTGAACATGACTCCCATGAATTCGGTATGCAAAATCAGAAAATTCCTGGTGATGGAGTTGTTATTGGTTCAGGACTAATAAACGGAAGGACCGTNTTTGTTTATGTCAAGGATTTCACTGTTTTTGGCGGATCCTTATCGCTAGCTCATTCAAAAAAAATAAATAAAATTCAAGATATGGCTCTAAAAAANAATTCTCCTTTAATAGGTGTTCTTGATGCTGGCGGAGCGCGTATACAGGANGGTATAGACTCATTAGGNGGCTATGCAGAGGTTTTTCAAAGAAATGTATTNGCTTCAGGCGTAATTCCTCAAATTTCAATTATAATGGGTCCTTGTGCCGGAGGTGATGTATATTCTCCAGCCCTTACTGATTTTATNTTCATGGTTAAAGATACCTCTTATATGTTTGTTACAGGACCTGATGTTGTAAAAACAGTAACTAATGAAGAGGTTACAGCTGAGCAACTTGGTGGTGCAAAAGTACACACCTCTATTTCTTCAGTGGCTGATGGTGCGTACAGCGATGATCTAGAGATGATGGAGCAAATGAGAGAGTTAATAGGNTTCCTTCCTTCTAGTAANACCGAAGGTTCTCCAGTCAGAGTTTGCAGCGACCCTATAAGCCGATTGGAGGATAGTCTTGATTCTCTTNTACCAGATAATTCGAATACTCCTTATGATATCAAGGANCTAATTTTTAAAGTTATTGATGAGGGTAATTTTTTTGAGATTCAAGAAAAGTTTGCTCAAAATATTGTTACTGGATTTGCNAGGTTTGATGGTCATACAGCTGGAATTGTTGGAAATCAGCCCCTTCATTTAGCTGGTGTTCTAGATTCTGATGCAAGCAGAAAAGCCGCAAGATTTGTAAGATTCTGTGATGCATTTTCTATNCCATTAGTAACTTTTGTTGATGTACCNGGATTTTTACCAGGAACTGACCAGGAGTACGGTGGNCTCATTAAAAATGGAGCTAAGCTTTTATATGCTTATGCCGAAGCAACAGTNCCAAAAGTAACAATTATAACTCGTAAAGCTTATGGAGGCGCTTATTGTGTTATGGCTCCAAAACACTTAAGAGGTGACATTAACTATGCTTGGCCAAGCGCAGAAATTGCAGTTATGGGAGCCAAGGGAGCTGTTGAAATTATTTATAGGAATGATATTGGTGACCAAGATAAAATTAAAAAGCATACCGAGGCATACGAAGATAGATTTTTAAATCCTTTTGTTGCCGCTGAAAGAGGTTATGTTGATGATGTTATTATGCCAAGAAATTCTAGATCTAGGATTGGAAAAGCGCTAAAAATGCTTAGAAATAAAAAACTTTCAAATCCTTGGAAAAAACATGACAATCTACCTTTGTGAGAAATAGATGTTTAAAAAGATACTAATTGCAAATCGAGGTGAAATTGCTTGTAGAATCATTTCTACTTGTAAAAAATTATCAATTCCAACAGTTGCTGTTTATTCAGATGCTGATAAAAAATCACTTCATGTCACTTTAGCAGATGAATCTATGAACATAGGCCCCGCGGCATCATCCGAATCTTATTTATCAATTGATAAGATAATTTCCGCATGTAAAGAGACTGGAGCAGATGCTGTTCACCCTGGGTATGGTTTCTTGTCAGAAAATTATACATTTATGAGTAGACTAGAAAAAGATGACATAACATTTATTGGACCATCTGCAGAGCCTATAAGAATCATGGGTGATAAAATTGAATCAAAAATTTTTGCTAAAGAGGCCGGTGTTAATACTGTTCCAGGACATCAAGGTATCATAAAGAATATTGATCAAGCGATCTTAATTGCAAATGAGGTTGGCTTTCCTGTAATGATCAAAGCATCAGCAGGTGGTGGTGGCAAAGGAATGAGGATTGCATTTAATGAAGGAGATATTCCAGATGCTTTTACATCATCAATTAATGAGGCCAAATCGAGTTTTGGTGATGACAGGGTATTTATTGAAAAATTTATAGTAAAACCTAGGCATATTGAAATACAAATTCTTGCTGATAGTCATGGTAATGTAATACACCTTGGTGAAAGGGAATGCTCAATACAAAGAAGAAATCAAAAAATAATAGAAGAATCACCAAGCCCTTTTGTTGATAGTGATTTAAGAAACGCAATGGGTGATCAAGCTGTTCAATTATCAAAAAAAGTTGGATACTCAAGTGCTGGAACTGTTGAATTTATTGTTGATCAAGAAAGAAATTTTTACTTTCTCGAGATGAACACAAGGCTTCAAGTTGAGCATCCTGTAACTGAGTTGGTTACAGGGTTTGATTTGGTTGAAGAGATGATAAAAGTTGCGGCAGGTGAAAAATTAAATGTCACTCAAGATGATGTAAGTTTTAAAGGGTGGGCAATTGAATCTCGGATATATGCGGAAGATCCTGAGAGAAATTTTATGCCTTCAACAGGGCGACTTATAACCTATAAGCCACCATTAAATACAGATAATATTAGAAATGATACTGGTGTTTATGAGGGTGGAGAAATTTCAATGTTTTATGACCCAATGATCTCAAAATTATGTTCATACGGTAAAACAAGAATTGAAGCATGCAATTTAATGCAGGAAGCCTTAAATAATTTTGAAATTTCCGGTATCCAAAATAATTTAAACCTTCTTTCATCAATAATTAAAAATAAGAAATTTATCGATGGAGATATAAATACAGGTTTTATTAATGAAGAGTATCCGGAAGGTTTTTGCTCGAAAGTTTTAGACCCAAAAGATGGTTTGATTTTTTCTTTAGCAGCAGTTTTTGCTTACATTAAAGAAAAAAATAACTCCTTAGTAAGTGAAAATAAAAATCATCCATTATTAAACGAAAAGTCATTAGTCGCCTCAATAAATAAAAATATATTTGAATTTAAATCATATAATACTCTTAAAAATATCATTATTGAGCACGATGGAGTTACCATTTCTCTGGAATCAAACTGGAAACCTGAGGATAATTTAATAAAAATAAAAGTTGATGAGAAACTATTAACTTTAAAAATTCAAAAAAGTATTAAGGGTTATGAAATTCAAGGTTTTGGGTTAACTGGTGTTGTGAAAATAAGAACTAAAATTGCCCATGATTTATCAGTTCATATGATCGAAAAAGTTGTAGTGAAGAATACAAAAATTATCAAATGTCCAATGCCTGGTCTTATTGTATCTATTGATGTGAAACAAGGTCAGACTGTCGAAGATGGTGATAAATTATGTACAGTAGAAGCAATGAAAATGGAGAATATTATTCGTTCAGAGGCATCTGGGGTAATTAAGGAGGTATTCTGTAAAGAAGGTGATAGTTTGGCTGCGGATGAAGTTATGATCGAATTTGAGTAAGTTTTGTATTTATTTTAAATCTTTTTTTCAAATTTTTTAAAAGTATTTCATCAATCTTTTCTGTTGGNAGCATTANTCCTAATTCCTTTAAGCTTGTAACTCCATTATTTTTATTTCCGCATGAAATAATGCCATTAAAATGATCTAGATTTGGTTTAATATTTATACTTATACCATGAAATGTTATGCCNTTTCTAACCCTTAGGCCNATTGAAGAAATTTTTTTTTCAGATTGATTTTTAATACTACTTTTTANCCAAACACCAACCTTGCCTTTTATTAATAATGATTTTACNCCCAAGTCATTTAGTGTGTCCATTACGGAATTCTCAAGGGCATTAACAAAACTTCTTATGTCGTAATTTCTTTNTCTTAAGTCTAACATTATATAGATAATTCTTTGACCGGGCCCATGATATGTATACTCCCCACCCCTTGAAGATTTAAAAACGGGGAATATATTTTTTTTGAGAAGATCTTTTTTATCTGCACTAGTTCCAGCTGTATAAATTGAGGGATGCTCTAGAAACCAAATTAATTCAGATTTTTTTTTAGAGCTTATATTCTCAATTCTTTTTTCCATTATTTTAACGCTTTCCGGGTAATTAACTAAATCCCTTGATATTGCGTATTCTATTTCTTTTATTTTCATGACCATCTATATATTTTAAGTTATATGTTTTAATATAGAATTCAATTTTAGTTAAATAATATATAAATTTTTTCATACTATAAATATATTATAAATTAAAATGCGGCCGTGGCGGAACTGGTAGACGCGCAGCGTTGAGGTCGCTGTGGGGTAAAACCCGTGGAAGTTCGAGTCTTCTCGGCCGCACCACTTATTTTAGTAAAAGAGATATTTATGAGAGAAATCAAAGGAAATAATTTAAAAGAAGAATTTACACCCTTTGACCCATCTCTAATTTCTGATGTTATGGATGCCCTAGATTCATCGGATAGAAGTAAAATTATCTTACTAACCAAAGATTTGTCGGCAGCAGATATAGCTGATATAATTAATTTAATTCCAAGATCTGAGGTTGGTAATTTTATTAGCTTTATTGAAAGTGACTTTAATCCCGAGATTTTATCTGAGCTTGATGAAAATATTAGGGAGGAGGTTATCAATCTTCTTGGCCATTCTTATGTTGCTGAGGTTTTACAAAAGCTTGAAACAGATGATGCTGTTCATGTTATTGAAGATCTTGAGGAGGGTGATAAAAAATTAATTCTTAATAAAATTCCTAAGATTGAAAGAGAGGAATTAGAATTATCATTAAATTATCCAGAAGATAGCGCCGGGCGTTTAATGTCTGTTGATTTTGTAGCATTAAATCCTAATATCAATGTTGGTGAAGCAATAGACTTCCTTCGTCTGGATAATGATTTACCTATTGAGTTCTATGAAATTTATTTAATTGATTCATCTTCACAACCCGTAGCAGCAATTTCTCTTTCTAACGTTATTAGATCATCTAGAGAAAAAAGTTTAAAAAGCCTTCAATCTCATGAATTGATAACAATTTCAGGAGAAATGGATAGGGAGCTTGTTGCTTATCAGTTTGAGAGATTTGATTTAGTTTCCGCTCCAGTGATTGATGAAGTTGGAAAGTTAATTGGAGTAATAACAGCAGACGATATTGTTGAGGTTTTAAAGGATGAGGCGGGTGAGGATATTAAGTTACTTGGTGGTGTTGGTGATGAAGACATTACAGATAATGTTATCCAAGCATCAAAGGGAAGGTTTTCATGGTTATTTATCAATCTTATAACGGCTATTCTTGCATCTATGGTGATAGGTCTATTCGACGGAACTATTGAGGAGATGGTTGCTTTAGCTATCTTAATGCCAATAGTTGCATCTATGGGTGGAAATGCAGGAACTCAAACCTTAACAATTGCAGTTCGCTCCTTATCAACTAGAGATTTAATACCGCTTAACTATAAAAGAATTATTAATAGAGAAATCTTGGTGAGTTTTTTAAATGGAGTTTTGTTTGCTCTAATATTGGGAATATTAAGTGCTTTTTGGTTTGGTAATTTTGCACTAGGAGGTGTTCTTGCAATTGCAATGGTTTTGAACATGGTGGTTGCTGGTTTTGCAGGAATAATAATACCACTTATTTTAAATAAGCTCGGTATTGATCCGGCTTTAGCCTCAAGTGTTTTTGTTACAACAGTTACAGATGTTGTTGGTTTCTTTTCTTTTTTAGGCCTTGCGGCAATTTTCTTGGTTTAAATTGGCATTAAATATCAAAAAATTATGTGTTGGAGCAGAATCGGTTTCAGATCTCTATTATCGTCAAGATCATATTAGAAGTCGACATAATGAAACAATCCATATTACTAGAATGTTCCCAAAACGATTTGATGAAATACTTAAGGGTGGATCAATTTATTGGGTTATAAAAGGAAGGTTGTGCGTTAGACAAGAAATTTTAAAAATAAATAGATTTCTTGATACAGAGGGGACCAAGAGGTGTAGAATTGATTTAAATAAAAATCTTTTTTTAACAGTTCCCTTCAAAGAAAGGCCTTTTCAGGGGTGGAGGTATCTAGAAGAAAAAAATTCACCAGCCGATACAAAAAATTTTGATATAAATGAGACTGATGATGATCAAGAAATTATTTCAGAACTTCACTCCCTAGGGTTAGTTTAACCATATGATTTTAGTTTTTGGAATAATATTTTTAATATTTTTAATATTCTTTTTTGATTGGATTATATCTTCAGAAAAAGAAATTTTTAAAGAAAAAATTAGATCTTTAATTGTCTTCTTATCTTTTTTACTGGCTATATTATTTTTAGTATTTGGTCTTTATTATTTTTCTACCTTTTTTATCTCTCTCGCTCTTTGGTTTTTCAAAAGAAAAGTTTTCTTTGATTTCCTTATTGGCCTCTTTAAGAAAAAAAAATATTCAAAAATTAAAATATCGGAAGCTTATGAAATATTGGGTGTTGACCAAAATACATCAATTGATCTTATAATAAAGGCACATAAGGAATTGATAATAAAAGTTCATCCTGATAAAGGTGGTTCTTCTTATTTAAGCGCTAGAATTAATGAGGCTAGAGATATTATAATGGCTGATAGAATCAATAAGGGAGAAAAGGTTGAGTGATAATGGTAAGTTTGTAGATAAAGATTCATCTTTAAAAACTCAGGTTAAAAATAAGGTCAAGAAACCATCTTTATATAAAGTTCTTATTTTAAACGATGACTATACTCCTATGGAATTTGTTATTTACCTTTTAAAAAGTTTTTTTAATAAAAGTAATGAAGAGGCAACAAAAATAATGCTTCATGTTCATCAAAATGGTATAGGTGTTTGTGGGGTTTTTTCTTATGAGATTGCTGAAACAAAAGTTATTCAGGTTCTTGACACTTCAAGAAAAAATAACCACCCTCTACAATGTACAATGGAAAAAGCATAAATGACTTCATTTTCTCAAACACTAGAAGAAACACTGCAGAGATCAATTGACTTTGCTGCTCAAAATAAACATGAGCATGTTACAATTGAGCATCTTTTATTTTCACTCCTTGACGATAAGGATGCGTATAAAGTTTTAATGGCATCTAATGTAGAAATTAATCTACTTAAAGATGAATTAATAGAATTTATCAATAAGCAGGAATATTTAATAAGCGGAGAAGAGGGCGGTGTTCCAGAACCTACAGCTGGTTATAGGACTGTTGTAACAAGAGCAGCTATTCACGTTCAGCAATCAGGTGGACAAGAGGTTAATGGAGGGAATGTCCTTGTTGCTATTTTTTCTCAACAAGAAAGCTACTCGGTTTACTTATTAGAAAAACAAGATATGACTCGTTATGACGCTGTTCAGTTTTTAGCTCATGGAATTAAAAAGAATCAAACTTTTACTTCTTTTCAATCAGAACTAAATGATGACCAGGATTCATATGAGGGCGAGGATGAGGATTCCTCCTCCCCAAAGGAAAGTGCTCTTGATTCATTTTGTGAAAACCTTAATGAAAAAGCAAAAAAACAGTTAATTGATCCATTAATAGGAAGGTCAAACGAGGTTAATCGTTTAATTCAAATATTAAGCAGGCGAAGGAAAAATAACCCCCTTCTAGTAGGTGATCCTGGCGTTGGTAAAACAGCAATNGTCGAGGGTTTAGCTTTTAGAATAATTGAGAAGGATGTTCCTGATGTCATTAGCAATACTTTAATATTTTCTCTAGATATGGGNTCTATTCTTGCTGGGACTAGGTACAGGGGTGATTTTGAGGAAAGAATTAAAGCTGTATTAAAGGAAATTGAGGCTCTTGACGATGCTGTTCTTTTTATCGATGAAATTCACACTGTAATTGGTGCTGGAGCAACTTCTGGTGGCTCTATGGATGCCTCAAACCTCTTAAAGCCATCCCTTCAAGGACAGCAATTACGATGCATAGGGTCTACGACTTACAAAGAGTACAGGCAATTTTTTGATAAGGATAGGGCTTTATCAAGACGTTTTCAAAAAATAGATGTCGAAGAGCCAAGTATTCCCGATACAATTAAGATTTTAATGGGTTTAAAATCAAGGTTTGAAGTATTTCACGGTTTAAGGTACTCGAATGAAGCTATAAAAACTGCAGTTGAGTTATCTTCTAGGTATATGAGCGATAGAAAACTTCCAGATAAAGCAATTGATGTTATTGATGAGACAGGGGCTTCACAAAAACTCAAATCTTTATCGAAGAGAAAAAAAACTATCAATCAAAAAGATATTGAACAAACAATATCCACGATGGCTAGAATTCCTTCTAAGCACATAACGAGGGATGACAGTGAAAAACTGAAAGATCTAGACAAATCATTGAAAAGATTCATATTTGGCCAAGACAATGCTATTGATGAAGTTGTAGCTTCAATTAGATTATCCCGTGCAGGATTAAGAGATTTACAAAAACCAATAGGTTCTTACCTCTTTACTGGTCCCACGGGAGTCGGAAAAACTGAGTTAGTTAGGCAACTTGCTTCCGTATTAAGTATTGAATTACTTAGGTTTGATATGTCTGAATATATGGAGCGTCATACCGTTTCCCGCCTAATTGGGGCACCCCCTGGTTATGTNGGNTTTGATCAAGGTGGTTTATTAACAGACGGAGTTGACCAGAATCCTTACAGTATTGTTTTGTTAGATGAAATTGAAAAGGCTCATCCCGATATTTTTAACATACTTCTTCAAGTAATGGATCATGGTACATTAACAGATCAAAATGGAAGAAAAGTAGACTTTCGAAATACCATCATAATCCTTACAACTAATGCCGGAGCATCNGAACTTGCAAAACCTGCATTAGGCTTTAACAGGGGTGAGAGAGTTGGCGANGATACTGATGCAATAGAAAAACTTTTTAATCCAGAGTTTAGAAATAGACTGGATTCCATTATTTCTTTTAATTCACTTCCTGACTATGTTATTGAAAAAGTTGTTGAAAAATTTATCCTTGAGCTAGAATCTCAATTGGACAATAAAAATGTTTTTATTAATATTTCTAGCGAAGCTGCTAATTGGCTTGGTAAAGAAGGCTATGATCACAATATGGGTGCAAGACCTCTGTCACGATTAATTCAAGAGAAAGTTAAAAAACCTATTGCCGAAGAGATACTCTATGGTGTCCTTGAAAAGGGTGGAACTGTTGATGTTTCTTT
>JGI24540J26637_10000718_pt1 | contig 14211 bp, 13 predicted proteins | sample NorSeaMetagenome_FD_26637 | JGI IMG/M metagenome (IMG submission 26637)
CGCCTCTCCCCCCCAAGTCATTGACCTCCAGGCTCCCTCGTGCCACATCTCCTGGAGCCTCTTGAAGTCCTCCCCGACCTCGCCAACGGCCCCTCCGATCCCTCTTAGCCCGTCCAAATACCCACTTCCAACGTGATTGAGCCCAAGCTCATTTAGACCTTCACCCAGGCTGACCTTCCAGGCCCAGACATCTGTTCCGCCCTGCAACTTCATATCAGCATCCTGAACTTTTTTCCAAGGGTCTGTGAAGAAGCTGACATCGCTGATCCCCCCCATATCTCCACTTTCCTCGACCTCAAAGTCCAAGTCAATCGTTGAGTTCTCAACTCCAATTACCGCGTCATCCTCTCCAAGTAAATCGTACGCTTGTTGGAACACCGTCTTCAAAGTTCGGCGATTTTCGATTCTTTCTTTTGCCCCTTCGCGCTCCTCGCCCTCCCTCTCCCCAAAACCACTGACATCGCCCAACCCCCTCCCGCGCTCTCCGCTACCCTTCAGGCACTCCGAACTTCCCTCAAATACGTTGTCGCAGTACGTTTCGAGAAACATGAGGGCACTACAAGGTCTTTTGGCTTTCAAGCAAGCCCTCGCAACGCTCAATCCGTCCAATCTCAAAACGACCCCAAAGGGAATCCCCTTCCATTCCACGACGGGACCCAGATCCTTGTTGTGTGTATCGGAATGGTCCGGTGTCCGACTTCTCCTCCTATCCTTCCCAGTAGCATCGGGGTAAATCTTCCCCTTTAGTGACGTGATGCATTTCCTGTGTCCTCCCCACTCGAGAAAGCCTCTCTTCGTGATCACCCTCAGGAAGTCAAAGATCTCGACAGCCACAGTTATCGCGTCGACGTTCTTCATCTCGCCCCCAATCAAACAGCCAAAGCCTTGGGTCAATTTTCTGTTTATAAAGCTATCACCAGTGTTGCCTATCATCCATTCTCCCCTTCCCTCACCTCTACCCTCTCCCCCCTTCTCAAGGAGGTCAAGAACTATAGCGGGGAAAACGACCTCTGCAAACCCAGAATCTTTGCACGTCATCTCTGCACAAAGCTTGAGCATCTCGTCCAAATCCTCGATCTTCTCTTGGCCCTCGTCGTTCAAGATTCCATCCTCGCCCTCGCCAACCATACTCATTACGATTTTGTTCTTCTTCTTTCTCCTCTTCCTCCCCTCATATTCCCAGTAGTACACGAGGATAATACTCGTGATGAGTTTCTTGATCCAATCCTCGTAAGCCTCGCTGCCAGGAGAATCACATGTCCACATACTCTTCTCCCAACAGTTCACATTTTTTCCTTTGCCCCAGAGCTTCTTCAGGAAAGCGTCGTCGACTCCATGGTGGGTCTTATCGCTTGGTTTGTCGGTAATAGAACAGATTGCGACCAAGATCTCCTTCGTGGGGTCATCGTCGCTCAAAAGGTTCATCGCGTGGGCTCCAGCCCTTGTAAAGAGAATCTTCTTGGCTGTATCCATCGCAATAATTGCTGTCTCCGCGCGATCAGTGAGGATGCTGTAACCGAGATGTTTTAGAATTTTCATCTTCAACCCGAGCATAGCGTCGTGTTTCTCATCCCCATCCTCCCCTTCAGCGTTCAAGAATTCACCTTCCTTTCCAAGTTCATACTTTTCCATACTAGCAGTTGCGCCCTCACCCTGAACTAGCACGGCCCAATTGAAGTGAGAAATATTTCCGAGTACTGATGCGGCAGCCGACTTGATTGACGAGTCGTTCTCCTCCTTGCATAACTTAGAGAGCTGCTTCAGGACGTTGTAGAAGAGGGGATAGTGAGCACTTGTAGATAGAAACTTTCCTCCACCGCCGTGAGTCTCGTTAAGACTTTGAAAAGCACTGACAACGAGGTCGAGCATTACCTTGACGCTTTTGGCGCCTTGCTGTTTCGCCTTCATCTCCCTTTCTCTACTGTAACGTACGCAGAAGTTGATGAATCGCTTTAGGTGGTGGTAGCACGTAGCTTCGTCGTTCTTGGTTCCCTTTCTCTTAAGGAAGTTGGACAAAAGCGTAGAGAGGTCGTCGTCCATCGAAAGTGCTTCGCATGGGGGGATAGGGTCCAGGTTTTGTAGCTGTGATGAGTGAAGCAGAGAAGATTGTTAGTTGTTGTAGTTGTGGTGGCATGACAAGTGACGAGGAGTGAAGTTACGAGCTAAGGGTTATGTCTCACCTCTTCGTCCATACTACTGTCGGACTTTATGAGAATGTCGTTAAGTAGCTTGAGGCATCCTTCCTTTACGACCCTCTCCTCCTCGTTGGTCTTCGAGATGAGTGTTTCAACGACATTCCTATTCCCGACTACCGACGACAAGCTATCCCAGCCCCAGACCCCAGCGCCCTCACCGCCATTGTTCAAGCCGAGAAGTCCAAGACTCTCNATGCTTTCTATTCTCTCTTTCGCCTTCTCCTCGTCCTCGACCTTTTTCCCCCTCCTCACCGCAGTCTCGTAGCAGTCGACCAAAGTTTGAACGGTCTTATTCAACATACGGTAGAGATGCGTTCGATTGCTACCTCGTGAGCTGCTCTTTTTCTTGGCAGCTGACTTGCTCTTTCTCTTGTTGCTCGCTTCCTCTTTATCATTTAGACAAACGGTAACCAGAAACCCGAGCATGTTGAGAATTTCCACTCTGTACGTGCTGAGCTTTTTCTCAATGAGCAAAGCCAAAATAACTTGTATGGCCATTCCGAGACCTGTGGCTTCCTTCTTTTCCTCGCTCTCTTCAACGATGACCCTTATAACATGACGCAGTGTATTGATAAGACGCTCTTGCTCGCCAAGGTTGTGACTTTTATCAAACCAATCTTTGAGGTTGATCAAAACCTCGGCAACAGAACTCCCGGCCACATGGAATACGGAATGGGTAAAGACGGGCTGCGAAACGATGAGTCGTGTTAGTTTATCGTTGAGAAAGATATCATGCGACTCGCTTCGATCCATCCGCCTTACCTCTCGTTCGCCTGCTTTGGCTCTCGCCACCCTCTGGATCGCTTGGAAGAAGGCCTCGTCACCTAGCGTCCTTGATCCCGAATCATCCTCGAAGCACCTTGAGCTGAGGTTTTTAAGGACGCCAAGAATGATTTTATGGGTGACCTTCTGTAATTGCTTGTTCATCGCCTGCTCGCTCATGCAACCTACAAGCTTGTTGAGGAGGTGCCTTCCTTCGTTCGTTTTCTTCGGGTCCGTCTCGTTGTATATAAGAGGGAAGACGACGCTTAAGATATTCTGAACGTATAACTGCAAGGAGTGGCAAGGAGGGCGAGAGCGAAGCGAGCGCAACAGGGTTTTGTTAGTTAGCGACAAAAAGGTTTCCCTGGGGAATGGCAGAAGGCATCCTCGCTCCTCGCATAGCATTACCTTAAGCCAAGATGCTATTGCATCGTCAGAAGAGCTTCCCATGAGGAGCGCACAGCACTCACTAAGCCTTAAAAAGCCGTCATTTTTTTTCGAGGAGTTGAGGGACTCAGAGTAAGACTAATAAGAGCGAAGCGATGACAATGTTAGTTTATAATAAATAAACGACATGCACATCGCCTACTTCGGCCGTCCTCACCTCCCCGCTGAAACCTTTGCGGTGGCCGCTATCCTCCATGTCTTCGTCTTCTACTTGTGACTTTGACATGATTGAGAGAATGAGAGGGAGGAGCGTTGGAGAGTTGCGATGAAGAAAACTGAAGATAGCGTCAATGTGGAGCTGCATGATGTCGAGAGTAATTGTCCTGGTGTCCGAGGGCGGAAGTTGCGTGAAGAGAATGGGAGAGGACGGAGGAGAACTGTGCGCCGAAAAGTTTTCCCCTTCGTCGCCTGGTGAATAGTTGAAGACAGATGTGATGCCGCAGCGTAGGAGCTCTTCCTGGGCAGCGGGGTCACAGAGCAGGAGAGGAAGGTTCTCGATGGACAAGGAGGTTGTAAGCCATTGGCTGAGGATGTACTCTATGTCGTCATTAATCATGTCAGTGAGTGACGGAAAGCCGCATGACTTGCTCATTGAGAAGCAAGCGGTTGCAATAGGGGCAGTGAGGTCGTCCCTAACAGCGGCGAGTTCAATAAGCTTGAAGAAGCCCTTACGAGCTACGAGAACGTTTGGAGTTGACGCAACAGCCTGAGCTATTGATGCAATGGATGTCGATTCCATTGAGGTCCTTATGTCCATGATCGCCTCGAGTTCGTGTTCCGACTTGGGAGTGAGATTTTTGGCAAAGTTTTCCCATTGCTCGACCACCAGTTTTGGATCTTTTGAGAGGGGAGGGAGCGCATTGAGCAAAGAATCGAACATATCTAGTTGAGAATCTGGCGCCCTGAGCGAAAAGGCGACCCCAAGAGCATCGATGGCGACCTTACGAACTTGCTCGGAGGTGTCTGTAACAGACTTCAACAATTGGTGAGTGAAAACCTTCTCGCACTCCTTCTTGAGTTCGCCTTCGGAGTGCATGAATATCGCAGTTAGGCATTCTAGCTGCTTGGCGCGAAGACCGTCCCTCGATCGGATCGACTTTCGAAGACTTTTGTTCTTCGTCACTGCAAGAGCCATGATGTCGTTTACATCTTCTTCCAATATGGTAGATTTGGCGATTGTTACAAGTTTCGTGACCAGGTCGTAGCCGCAACCATGGAAAGGCGATGACGCTGGGGAAAGTTCTCGGGCCTTCATCAACATGGAGCACAGAAGGTAAGGCACTGTGATCTTGGATTCGATGTCGTCGTCACTGTCCTCATTGTCGTTGTTATCGTTGTCGTTATCGCTGCTGGATTCTGGAAGTCGGTACTCGGACAGAATCGCAGCAGGTGTGGTGAAGAGCGTGACACAGGAGACAATCTCGGAGGGAGACGCCAGAAAGTAAAGCTGGACGTCGAGCTGCTTCTTGTGAAGCTCCTGGTATGTTTCTTCAGGCCAAGCGAAGCTGTCGGCTATGATCTTCAACATCGTCTTAGTTGGCGAGAGAATGGCAAGGATCGCGGCAATTATCAAAGCCCCCTGCGAATCGGGGTACAGGAAGGAGTCGGAGTCATTCTTGATGTTTGATACATTCGAGGACAACTGTGAGCTGTTAAAATTGGATTTTTGTCTCTTATTCATATTCTGCATGAAGTTGGTTGGATTTTGAGGGAGATAGTCGTCGAAGTCGGAGTCGGAATCCTCGAAAGCAGATCCTCTCTGAGAGTTACTGTGATGAGGGAAGCAGATTTCAAAAGGGGTTGGCATAAGGGGCACGAGCGCAGGTGAGCTTGTTAAATAATCAATCTCACCTCCCTTGTGTGTCCATGTCAGAGTCGTTGGTCAGCGAAGTAGCCTTCTTCCGGTAGTTTGAAGTGTCGTCCGCATCCCATGGGTCATCTTCGTTGGCTTTCGTCGCGTTGCCTGGAGCTGCGGGACAAGGGTTGAAAATGAATCCCTTGATAACTTTACAGCAGAGCTCGTAAAGGCGTTTGCAGTTAGGTGGGTTGGTGAGGGGGGAGGAGGACATGTTGATGTGAGCTGTGTAAGCCAGAATATTGCGAAGGAGGGTTGATGAGCGCATAAAGGTGGTCCGACACTGCGATAGGAAAGGAACGGCTGTGTTGTAGGTTGAGATGGCCGCAGAGACGAGATCAGAAACAACTTCGGAGGACGTCGAAGTTGTAGAGAGTTTGATGATGGTAAAGAGGAGGAAGGGGACCGGGGATTGAGGAGGGGACGAAGGGAGATGAGAGTCAAAAACACCGCAAAGCTGTCGGCTCATGAGCTCCCCTATAACGTTGGTGGAGTCGGAGGATTCAGGAGCGGGAGAACTAGCAGGAGGGGGGAAGAGGGAGCAGTTGAAGAGCAGTGACAACATCATCTCGTCGACTGGTTTCCCGTGGAGAATAGAGTAAGAATCGGCACAGAGATTCTTGACTTCGAGAAAGATTTCCTCAAAGTTGGAGGGAGACGGGTCGCTTTTCATCTCCGAGAAACGGGATGCAACGTTTGTCGAAAGTTCCGTGACTATTTGGTGGCGACGTGTGACAGTAGCGGAGTTTGGGAGGAGTAAGTTGACGTCCGTGAAGGTTACGACGTGTCCAACCCCATAAATGTTGCCAACGTCGATCTTGGCATACTTGGCTAGCGCGATGAGGATTGCAGGCTTCGCGGAGAGCAGGTGCGGGTGCTCGTTGGAAGAAAGGAGAGGGACGAGGTAGTCGTAGAGAGAGGCAAGAGGGAGGGAAGGGATAAGTTTCAGGAGAATTGCCGTGACGTAGGGTGTAATGAGGTCGTTCGTCAGTAGGAGAGGGCTGCGATGAGCGAAGAAAAACGGTGGTGAGAGAAGGGGTAATATATTTTCTTAAGGAGTATTTTCTTCCCCGTGCACCGTCTCACCTGGTTACGTACTTCTTAATGAGCTGGTGGACCAGTTCGAAATTGATGTACGAGGGGGGAGGAGAAGACAGGGCAAAAAGCGCAGATAAAGTAGCCCAGTGCTGGTGAGATGAAGGAAGGGACGTGGAGGAAAGAAATGTTGTCAGAATATCGTCAGCAAGGGGGGGGGCAGGGGAAAGAATGTAGGTAGAGAAGCGGTCGCTGGTCAGAGTGCGAGAACAAATTTCGCGGTTCGTCATATATAGGTCGAGGTAGAGGGAGACCGTGGACGTATAAAGGGTCTCAATCTGCCATGAGCGAAGCGATGAGCAAGGGAGTTGTGAGCGAAGCGAGAGGAAAGTATGTTAGATAGCTCTAGGTGTCGCTTCGCTCTAGCCCTCCGTCCAGCCTTCCTTCGCTCCTCATTCGGTCTCACCTTGAGCTTCCTCCTCTTTCCTTCCTCCCAACGCCTCTGCGTAACCGTCTCGATAATAGTGCGGGAGATTGTGACGATGTTCTTCGTCGTCGTCGGAGTGCAGTGCCTTGCAAGCGAGGATAGGAATGAGAGGATGGCGTCGATCCCGTTCTGGTCGGTACGTGGATAAACGCGCAAGGCAAGCGACACAGTCTGCAACAGATTGGCTATCGATTTGGTCGGGATGCAAAGGGAGGAGGAAAGGAGGGAGGAGAGGGATCGAAACGTAAGTATGATAATTGTTTCATTCTGCGTGGCCCGAGCGAAGCGAGTGCGGGAAGGGTGATTAGCAAGAACAGGGGGTTGGTATGTGCGAGGAGCGAAAAGACGAGTAGAAGGTTGTTAGCCGTCCATCTCACCTCGTGTGTCTGCAAGTTCTTCTTGCATTCCGAAAGTGTCGTTAGAAAGTGAGGAATTAAGATTGGTAGGTGTGAGACTGGGAGACGATTATATGAGCTGTCGATAGCAAGGATCATTTTGAGAAGTTTCGCCACTTGTGTTTTTGAAATCTCTACTTTGTACTGTGTCAAAGCGCTGGGATGAGTGAAGAGCGGGGCGAGGAGCGAAGCGACAAGTGGAAGTTTGTTAGTTGTAGTGGTGGGCGATGTGCTGCAGTCGTTTCACTCCAGCCGTCGCTCCTCGTTCGATTTCACCTGTACACCGGCTCAATCGCTGACGGCTTTAGGCCAAGGGTGAGACACGGGAGGGAGAAAAGGTGGTGAAGGCAGGAGTGGCAGTCTGAATAGAGGTTGGGGTGGGATTTGACATAAGTATCATCGGTCAGAGTTACAATGCAATGGTCGAGGACCTTTCTGAGCGTCTCATCGGTCAGATAAGTTACGGGATAGACGTGGGTTGAGGGAGAGAGAGTTTTTGGGGTAAGGGGGGAGAAGGAAGGTGGGTTAGTGGCTGCAATGAGCGGAGAGGAACGAAACGAAGAGTGAAGCGAGGAGCGGTTAGGAGCGGTGGGGAACAGTGGGGAAGCGGAAGAGGTTTTGTTGACTCACCTTTTTGGTGTGAGGGAAAGGGAGAGAGGAGGGTAGGAGGCGACGTCGATTTGTGGCTGTTAGCCTGGTAAGCGGAAAGGTGGTCGGCGTCAACGGAGGAGAGTATCTTCGATAAACTAATGTCCTCGTGGGTCGACTTCTTGAGCCCCTTGTTGATGCAGCTAGTGACGTGATTTTGGAGAGCGGAGACGGCCAGGTCGTAAGCCTAAGCGACGAGCGAAGTAGCGAGCGAAGTAGCGACCAGTGTAGTTAGGAGACGCTAGCGCTGCGCGCACGACGCAGACGAATGTAGGGTGTCAAAGATTAAGCTCACCTTCCCTATTATGTTAGGTTCTTGGTGTTTTGGATCCGGAGGATACACGAAACCCAACGCAGTTGCTAGATGGGTCTTCTGGTAGTAGGAGTTGATGGCCCTTCGGGTGGACGTAGTGGTTAAGACCTCATGGATTGCAGTTATTCCCTTGCGTCTCAGAGTCAAAGTGGAAGCCTGCAGATCTGTGACGAGGAGAGGGATATAACGTTAGATTGAGGTACAGTGGAGTTATTGGTAGTCTTAAGCCACCAACCTACCTCTCGAACCCGCAATAATCTGCGCAATACCCTTGTCAGCTACTCCTTTCCCACCGACGCTTGGAGAGGTTGCTCTTTTTCTCTTTGATTTGGAGCCTGAAAAGGTAGGTGGTCGTTTCTGGGAAGGCATATTCATTATTAAAGGTTAGGGGAGATAAGTGGAGGGGAATTCGAGTTAGGGGGAAGCTGGGGCAGGGAAATGAAAATAGGGCTCAGACAGAATGGACGAAGAGATGCAAGATGACCCAAGGGAATCTCCTAAAATTGAGATCTTTTTCGCGGAACACCGGATGGTTGCAATGATGCGAGCCTAAATAGAGGCGTAGGCATAGGACTGGTGCCGTTTAAGCTTTAGAGGGTGTGGATACAGGGTTGCAATGCGCTTCCCACACAAACCCTTTGATTGCACGATTTCTGCAAGAGACCCATATGCCCTCTAAGTTGACCCGTTCCTTCCGGTTTTTGCGTACGTCTCTTCCGTCGGGGTGCAACCGGCTTGGTGAAAAATACGTATATTTGGCTTACACGGCTACAACTCAAAAAGAGGGAGGGTTCGGCAGAGTCTTTTTCACTTATTGACTTATTTCATGGTTCGCAAAGTATTCCGAGCTCTGACTTGTGGTAGTTCCGTCAACCTCGTGGCCGCCTTGTGACCACGGTTACCCCGACTCTCCAATTTCACAAGGGCGAAGAGGGAGGATACCTGAGAGGCCCCGTTTTTACACTTTATACTACGGCATTATCCGGGGAGGGTTCGGTGGAAGGCGTGGAGTGGGAGTGGTATGGCTCAAAGGGCGTGGTCTAGGTTCCTCAACCTGTCCTGCCCTCCTTCCCATGCTCCTGACTAGCCACAGTTTACAGGGAGGTCTCGGTTTTTACGCCTTATCTTCGGGCTTGTTGGGGTAGGGGAGGGAGGGTGTGCAATATTCGGGGCCGTGGGTGACAAAGAGGTAGATATTGGCTTGTTACTGAGGGGGGGGACCTTGTGAGTGGCTTTTTAAGGCTTACCTTCTGACGTTTGTGGGGGAGGGGTCCGTGGAAGAAGCTAGAGGATGTGGGTGGAGGAAGTATGAGTGGTAGCGGGCTATCTGTGGCTTGCAGGCGGAGGGAAACCAACAGGGGAGAGATGGTTAAATTAGAGGAAAGATGGTCAAGTGTAACTGTTACTATGGCACAACATAAACAGAAAAAAGGTAAGGGAAATGGGGAGTGAAAAGAGCGCAACATAGTGAGCGTCGTTTCTAGCGTTACACGTTGCATCATGGCGCCTATATGTTTTCGTCTCGTTGGCCCATATGGGTGATATGAGCCCTCGTGCACCCCGTCCCAAATGGATCTAAGGAGTTAACGCTCTTTAGTGGTACTTTTGTAGTTTTTTTTACGTTTAACGTGCTTACCAGTAAACTCCCAAGATTGTCGCTACGCTTACTTCGCCTCAAAACCCCTCTTATGGCAACAAGCTCTGATGGATCACTTTTGGCCATTTTTCAACCTCCGTTGCTTTGACTTTATGGTTTTTCCAGCCTTCACTACGCCTTCCAACTACTTCGCTACTCATTAAAAGAGCCAAGAATCCATAAATCTGGATGAGCATATTACCAAATTTAAATTATATTCGCTAATTTTACATTCTCACGCAAACATTAAGGGAAACTGCTTGCAGGACAGGTCTAGGATACCGTAAAATCGTACGAACTACGTTAATCACGGCCAAAGACGTACACAGAGGTGCAATATAAACTGCAACCTCCCTCCGACCCTTTTTCATCTCTCTCTCCTCGTTGCCCTCGTGGTTTATCCCGCATTTATCGCCAACTTTTAATATACTTATTCATCTAATAATCGGGGCAGATCATACCTACGAACGTATCAACTTATCTAAATCCGTAACCTCCAAAAGATGAGTTTTCTTGTCCCGTTTTTTTCCAGTGCTTCTCCTGCCTATCTTCAAACTTCCGTGGAGCAAAGTTTTAAGTCGACCTTCCCGCTATCTCTCATACTTCCTTCCCATACTGTTTTTGTCTCTTACCGTGCAGATGGGGGTGGAAGGAGAGTAGTAACAAGATCTATCTAAGCTAAGACGCGTTTCATGTATTCAATCGAAAGTTGTTAGATCTAAGTTATCATTATACAAGCTTGATACCGACTTCATTAACGCCTCGGCTGATCCGCTTTTTTCAAGAATCGCAACTAAAATGCGCCCTGCTTTTTTTCAAGCTATAAAACGGAAACGACGAAGCAGCCTGCCAGACCCGCGATTTTCATGGACGTAAACATTCTAGCGCTTGCAATTTTACGCCGTAAAAACCCCGTAAATATACTTTACAATTACTTTCTTATCGTATTTTTCATGTTTGCAAACTTTACGTCGCGTAGTTTTTTGTTTACAGCGTGTGCGAGGCACTTTAAACACCTCGTTACAACATTTCGTTACGAAGTATTCAAATTATCAGTTTTAGGGGGGGGATCAAAATTCGTCAAAAGATCAGGGTGAAGGGTCAGAAATTGTCAAAATCCCTTCCAGCCCTCAAACTAAAGTCTCCTAAATGAGCTCCTCTAACCTTCTACCGTTCGCTCTTGCGATCTCATCGTGGTTACTCGTCTCACAGTATCACTTTGAAGTGGTAGAGATGAATGAGAATCAAAATGGTGGGCCAAGTAGGAGGATGGTGCGGCGAAGATCCTCGGGGACCGGGTCAAAAAAAGTAGAAGGGAGTGGTAAATCGGGTCAAACGCCAATTGATGGCGCTTTTAGAGAAAGGGGAGGCTACCTCAGTACGAGAGGTGTCAAAGCTCAGCAGCCTATCCTCTCTTATTTTCATATGTTTATCGAGAGGTGAGATGGGATTGGATATGGAGGTGGCTGGGGGGTCATGTAGTGTCAAGGCTGCGGATCTGGGGGGAAGATCGATGAAACTAACCCTGCAACCCACCTTCATCTCCCCTCTCAGTCTCGGCAACCTGGCTTCCCCCTCCAACCCTGACGGTAAGATCCCATTTTGCGTTGCAGAAAATAAACTAACCCAGGACAGGCTCTCCCCGCGCTTTATCAAGGCGGCATCGGTGGCCTTCTCCAACCACGAGTCGTGGGAGTATAACGACATGACGGGTCTGAGCCAGATGAAGGTGAGGGGAGGAGGGAAGCGAGGTTCATGAGAGAGAACTGGAAACAATTGAATTGTACGCGGATTCTAACGACTACGCGCACACGCGACCACGTCGGTTCGTCGCAGGGCGCTGTCGCGAGGCTATGGAACCGTAAGGTTTGTGGGGGTGCTGAGTTGGTCAGGAAGACTGACATTGTCTGTGGTGCAGGGGCAGCGGCCGTACTCAACAATACATTCGCCTGCACCTGTGAGGTCGGAGAGGCTGTGCTCATCCCTGCCCCGTACTACGCCGCCTTCGAGAACGACATGGAGGTCCTTTCAGGACTACGCCCTGTCAAAGTTGTAGTCGGGGACGTTGTGAGGGGGCCGACGACAGAGGAGTGGGAGGCGGCTTGGGCCGGTGCCAAGGCCCTCGGGTTGGAGGTCGGAGCGATCTTGGTTACGAACCCCAACAACCCCGTCGGCGTCTGCTACAGGTGCACAGTCGTGGAGGAGGCCTTGAAGTGGGCGAGGGCCAAATCACTATTTATAATCGTCGACGAGATCTACGCCCTCAGCATCCACGGCGACGAGGGAGAGAAGGTAGGAGGCGGGGGGAAGGGAGGGACAAGTGAAGCGAGAGCAACAGAAGGGAAGGGACCATTGTTTGTTCCTATGATGGAAATATATCCTATACGTATGTGAAATCTCATATGCGACCTGCATTGCGGCGACAGGCGCAGTGATTAAACGCCAGTTCTCAAAACGGCTGCCAATAAACTATCCTGAGGAACAACAACAGCGCATCCCGCTCTCTCTTCCCATCTTCACGACCCCCGCTCCAACCCTAATGATTCTAATCATTCGCTTCCCTTCGCTCCGCCCCAGTTCACGTCGGTAGTCGAGATCGAGCGCGGCTTGGTGAACGACGACCTTGCCGTGATCTGGGCCATGTCCAAGGACTTTGGTGGCAGCGGGCTCCGGGCTGGCGTCCTCATGACGGGGAACCAGAAGCTCAAGCAGAGCATGTCGAACATATGCGGTGAGAATGAACGAGGAGCGAAGCAAGGAAACAAGAGATGAGAGAGCTCCTTGATAACGGCATCGTAAACTTACCTCCCTTTCCTCGTCGCTTCGCTCCTCGTCAGTCTTCACCGGAGTCTCCCATCCCATGCAGTTAATGATAGCCGATGTCCTCTCCGACGAGAAATGGGTCGACAAGTACCTTGACTACAGCAACGCTCAGCTCCGGAAGTGCTACGAGATTGTTGCCACTACGCTCGACGAGATTGACGTCCCTTACGTCAAGGCGAGGTGAGTTCAGAAACGCAGAAACGGCAAGCACAAAAAGAATCACGCCGAATCACTAAACATACCCACCGCTTCGCTCCTCGCTCTCGTCGCAGTGCTGGAATGTTTGTTTGGGCCGACTTCTCCAGCCTCCTTCCTGAGGAAAGCTGGGAGGGCGAGGAGGGCTTCACGTCGGTCTGCTACGAAGAGGGCGGCATCGTCATGACGCCAGGGCAGGCTCAGAGGGCGGATAGGCCAGGTTGGTTCAGGATTTGTTTCGGTTGGAATTCGGTGGATGTTTTAGAGGTCGGCATGGAGAGGTGAGCTGCGACGAGATACGGTGAGGATAGTTTCGTGTTGAATGAAGAAGATCTAACCCTACTACACCCTCGCTCTTCTTCTCTAGGCTCGTTGGAGTATGCATGGGCATCAGAGGGCGAGGTTGGGTAGACTTGGAGGTAGAGGAGAGGGAGGATGTAACGCCTAGCGGAGTAAGGAGGCGAGGGAGCAGGTAAGGCGGAGGACGAATCGCTGTTACGGGATGGGATGGGATGGGATTTCTCGGAAATGGAAATAATACCTAACCCACGTCTCTGCTCATTCGCTTTTGCTCCTCTGCAGCTTCTTTGGGGACTGAGAAGTTTGTTCGTTAGGTTGTGTAAAAGAGGGATCGAGAATAGAAACATGGACGTTGTCGCAAATTGTTGCCGTTTAAATTCGTTATTTTCTAATCCCATTCAACGAGCACGACCATGATCCTGTCTTGCCCGTTTCCACGTCCAGGGGGGGGGAATGTTTTGTTTCAACGACGTCCACGCCGAGCAAAAAAAATGTTAAATTTCACCGGACAAGGGCTGGTTATTGGGATAGAGAAGGCCAATGGTAAGAAACTTTGAAAAATAGCTTTCCGAAAATATAATGAGGGATTCACTTACGATCGAACCCTATGGTTGGAAGGAAAGAAAGAAGGAAGTAGGTTGGTTAGGAAGTGGTTTCGAAAGACTGGAATTAAGGGTGTGGTACCAACCTCAATCTTTTGATTCGTAGTCACTAAAGGTAGAAGAATGGGTAAGGAAACTGTATTCTTGGGTGGAGCAAATGGCGGGCAAAATGCTTACAACGCGTTATCCTGATTGAAATTAGGGAGTATTGGGTAAGTTAACGTAACGTATGCATGCATGATGATGGTTATGTTAATTTACCATTGCGCCAATCCAGCGAATTCCATGAGGAATTGAAGCAGATTGTAGATTTTTTGTACTCATTTTCTTAAGTGTCTTTCCAAAATCCATCTCAAGGTCCAGCCCATGCCCTGCACACTTTTCTTTCTTGTCATTCCTACCTTATCATCTCACCCCAACCCTTTCCCCCTCATCCAAATGTCTTCCCCCACCCCCTTTCCCACCTCTCCCCACCCCCTCTCCCTCCTTCTAACCCTCTTTCTCCTTATCCTCCCCTC
>JGI24540J26637_10000719_pt1 | contig 14206 bp, 12 predicted proteins | sample NorSeaMetagenome_FD_26637 | JGI IMG/M metagenome (IMG submission 26637)
AGAAAAGTTCAGGTTATAGTAGATAAAGATCCTGTTGCAACTTCATTTGAAAAATGGGCGCAGCCAGGGCATTTTTCTCGTACATTGGCGAAAGGTCCAAAAACCACTACGTGGATTTGGAATTTACACGCTGATGCCCATGATTTTGATAGCCAAACAAGTTCACTAGAAGATATTTCTCGAAAAATTTTTAGTGCACATTTCGGACAGTTATCAATAATCTTTTTATGGATTAGTCAAGCGTATTTCCATGGCGCAAGATTTTCAAATTATTCAGCTTGGTTAGTTAATCCAACAACTATTAAGCCAAGTGCTCAGGTAGTTTGGCCTGTTGTTGGTCAGGAAATTTTAAACGGTGATGTTGGTGGAGGATTTTCTGGTGTGCAAATTACATCTGGTGTTTTCCATATGTGGCGTGCTTCTGGTATTACTAATGAAACAGAGCTTTATTGGACGGCAATGGGTGCTTTAGCAATGTCTGCTTTAATGATTTTTGCAGGCTGGTTCCATTACCATAAAGCAGCACCTAAATTAGAGTGGTTTCAAAATGCAGAATCAATGATGAATCACCATTTAGCCGGTTTACTAGGTTTAGGTTGTTTATCATGGTCTGGTCACCAAATCCACATTAGTTTACCAATCAATAAGCTATTAGATGCAGGAGTTGCACCTCAAGAAATTCCATTACCACATGAGTTATTATTTAACCAAGATTTAATGGCTCAGTTATATCCAAGTTTTGGAAAAGGTTTACTACCATTCTTTACATTAAATTGGGATGTATATTCTGATTTTTTAACTTTTAAAGGAGGTTTAAACCCAATTACTGGAAGTTTATGGTTAAGTGATACTGCTCATCACCATTTAGCTTTAGCAGTTCTCTTCATATTTGCAGGTCATATGTATCGAACAAATTGGAGTATCGGTCACAGTATGAAAGAGATTTTAGAATCACATAAAGGTCCCCTTACTGGTGAAGGGCATAAAGGTCTTTATGAAATTTTAACAACATCTTGGCATGCACAATTAGCTATTAACTTAGCTATGATGGGATCGCTTAGTATTATTGTTGCACACCATATGTATGCAATGCCTCCATACCCTTATATTGGGGTTGATTACCCAACACAATTATCTCTATTTACACACCATATGTGGATCGGTGGTTTCTGTGTATGTGGTGCTGGAGCGCATGCGTCAATTTTCATGGTTCGTGATTACAGTCCAGTTCAGTCATACAATAACTTATTAGATCGAGTTTTAAGACATCGTGATGCGATTATTTCACACTTAAACTGGGTATGTATTTTCTTAGGATGTCATAGTTTTGGTCTATATATCCACAATGATACGATGCGAGCTTTAGGTCGACCACAGGATATGTTCTCGGATAAAGCGATTCAGTTACAACCTATCTTTGCTAAGTGGATTCAATCTCTACATACTTTAGCTCCAGGTAATACTGCACCAAATGCGTTAGCAACATCTAGTTATGCTTTTGGTGGTGATGTTATTGCCGTAAATGGAAAAATTGCAATGATGCCAATTCAATTAGGTACAGCAGATTTTATGGTTCACCATATTCATGCTTTTACTATTCACGTAACTGTTTTAATTTTATTAAAAGGTACGCTATTTGCTCGTAGTTCTAGATTAATTCCAGATAAAGCGAATCTTGGTTTTAGATTCCCTTGTGATGGTCCAGGTCGTGGTGGAACATGTCAAGTTTCAGCATGGGATCACGTTTTCTTAGGACTTTTCTGGATGTATAACTGTATTTCAGTTACTCTTTTCCACTTTAGTTGGAAAATGCAGTCAGATGTTTGGGGAACTATCTCAAGTGCGGGTAAAATTTCTCACGTTACTGGTGGAAATTTTGCAGGCAGTGCGTTAACAGTTAATGGTTGGCTTCGTGATTTCCTTTGGTCACAAGCTTCTCAAGTAATTCAGTCTTATGGTTCTGCTTTATCTGCCTATGGTTTAATTTTCCTTGGTGCACACTTTATTTGGGCGTTTAGTTTAATGTTCCTATTTAGTGGGCGTGGTTATTGGCAAGAATTAATTGAGTCTATTGTTTGGGCACACAACAAGCTTAAATTAGCTCCAGCAATTCAGCCTCGTGCTTTAAGTATTACACAAGGACGAGCAGTAGGTTTAGCACACTATCTTTTAGGAGGTATTGGTACAACTTGGTCGTTCTTCCTAGCACGAATTATCTCGGTAAGTTAAATTATAAATAGAAGAGAAAAAACAAAAAACTATGGCTACTAAATTTCCGAAGTTTAGTCAAGCACTTGCACAAGATCCGGCAACTAGAAGAATCTGGTACGGTATCGCAACTGCTCACGATCTTGAAAGCCATGACGGGATGACAGAAGAAAATCTTTACCAAAAGATTTTCGCTTCTCATTTTGGTCATCTGGCTATAATCTTTTTATGGACTTCTGGGAACCTTTTTCATGTAGCTTGGCAAGGTAACTTTCAACAGTGGGTATTAAACCCACTTAAGGTTAAGCCAATCGCACATGCAATCTGGGACCCTCATTTTGGTCAATCAGCTATTAAAGCTTTTACGCGTGGTGGTGTTTCATATCCAGTGAACATCGCAACATCAGGAGTTTATCACTGGTGGTATACAATCGGAATGCGTACAAATTCCGATCTTTATTTTGGTGCTCTAGGTTTATTATTACTAGCGACTACATTACTTTTTGCTGGTTGGTTACACCTACAACCAAAGTTCCGTCCTGGTTTAGCTTGGTTTAAAAATAATGAATCACGTCTTAATCACCATTTATCTGGTCTTTTTGGTGTAAGTTCATTAGCTTGGTCTGGTCACTTAATTCACGTTGCTATTCCTGAATCACGTGGGCAACATATCAGATGGGATAACTTTACTTCAGTATTACCACATCCAGAAGGTTTAACACCATTTTTTACTGGTAACTGGGGTCTTTATGCTGAAAATCCTGATACGGTAAAACACATCTTTGGAACAAGCGAAGGTGCTGGAACAGCTATTTTAACGTTCCTTGGTGGTTTCCACCCACAAACTCAATCAATGTGGTTAACAGATATTGCACATCACCATCTTGCGATTGCAATTGTCTTTATTTTTGCTGGTCACATGTATCGAACAAATTGGGGTATTGGTCATAGCATGAAAGAGATTTTAGATGCTCATGTACCACCAAAAGGTCGCTTAGGCGCAGGTCACCGTGGTTTATTTGAAACTATTACAAATAGTTTACATATGCAACTAGGTTTAGCGTTAGCATCAATTGGTGTAGCAACTTCTCTAGTTGCACAACACATGTATGCTCTACCATCATATGCATTTATGGCTAAAGATTATGTAACGCAAGCTGCTTTATATACTCATCACCAATACATTGCAGGTTTCCTAATGGTTGGGGCATTTGCGCATGGTGCAATATTCTTTGTTCGTGATTACGATCCTGAAGTAAATAAAGATAATGTTTTAGCTCGAATGCTTCAGCATAAAGAGGCTATTATTTCTCATTTAAGCTGGGTGTGTTTATTCTTAGGTTTCCATACTCTTGGTTTATATATTCATAATGATGTTTGTGTAGCATTTGGAACACCTGAGAAGCAAATTTTATTTGAGCCAGTTTTTGCTCAATTTATTCAAGCTTCTTCAGGAAAAGCAGTTTATGGATTTGATGTTTTACTTTCATCATCTACAAGTGCTGCAAGTGTTGCAAGTAGTAAAATTTGGCTTCCAGGATGGATGGATGCAATTAATAGCGGTAAGAATTCTTTATTCTTAACAATTGGTCCTGGAGATTTCCTTATTCACCATGCTATTGCTCTTGGTCTTCATACAACAACGTTAATCTTAGTGAAAGGTGCGCTAGATGCACGAGGATCTAAACTAATGCCAGATAAAAAAGATTTTGGTTACAGTTTCCCTTGTGATGGTCCAGGTCGTGGAGGTACTTGTGATATTTCAGCTTGGGATGCTTTCTATTTAGCGATGTTCTGGATGCTGAATACAATTGGATGGGTTACATTCTACTGGCACTTCAAGCATATGACGCTTTGGGGTGGTAATGCGGCAGCATTTAATGAATCTTCAACATATATCATGGGTTGGCTTCGTGATTACCTTTGGTTAAATTCATCTCCATTAATTAATGGTTATAATGCATTTGGTATGAATGCTCAAGCTGTTTGGGCTTGGATGTTCTTATTTGGTCACCTTATTTGGGCAACAGGATTTATGTTCCTAATTTCATGGCGTGGTTATTGGCAAGAGCTTATTGAGACTTTAGTTTGGGCTCATGAGCGTACACCACTTGCTAATTTAGTTCGTTGGAAAGATAAGCCAGTTGCACTATCAATTGTTCAAGCTCGATTAGTTGGTTTAGCACACTTTACAATAGGTTATATTTTTACATATGCACCTTTCGTTATTGCTTCAACAACTGGAAAGTTTGGTTAATGTTGCATATCAGTATTTTTACTCTAAGTAAAAAACTATAAAAAAACAGATCAATTTGATATTTATCAAATTGATCTGTCAAATATTTTTATTTTTTAATTAAAACAACTGCGAACTATTAATTAAACTCTTAAATAAGGTCATGGGTTAATTTTTATATTATGTAAGATTAAATAATGCTAGACAATATTCAATATTTTAAATTACTATAAAAAATAATTGGTGTTTAGGTTTGTTCCTATCACCAAATATTATTTATAATATAATAACAAAAATTTTATTGTGGCTAAAAAAGGAGCTCGAGTTCAAGTAACGTTAGAACATAAATGTGAACAAGGGGTTTATCGATACCATACAGTTAAGAATCGTAGAAATACGACGGAACGTTTAGAATTGAAAAAATATTCCCCTGTTACTAAAAAACATGAAATTTTTAAAGAAATAAAATAAATTAATTTTTTTTGGCTATGTATAATGATATTCGCGGTAATAACAAAGAAATTTTGAGGCTTAATGCTGAAAATGATTCTTTAAATTACAAAGATGTGAGTGTTTTAAGTAATTTTGTAAGTGAGCAAGGTAAAATCTTACCAAGACGTACAACAGGTCTTAAATCAAAACAACAAAAGAAGATTACAAAGCTTATTAAACAGGCGAGAATTGCAGCCTTATTACCATTTGTAATTGGAAAGACTTAATTTCTAATTCTATATGTAAGTTGTGCTATTATATTTAATATAGTAACAAGTTATTTTAGTGTATGCTACTCTAAATACTATAACTAATTAATATATTAATATACATATGACACCTTCATTAAGTGCTTTTTTAAGCAGTGTGTTTTTAGCCGTTATAATTGTTGTTATTCCAATTTCAGCAGCACTTGTATTTGTTAGTACATCTGATAAGATTGTACGTTCATAATAAAAACTTGGATTTCTATAAATATAGAAATCCAAGCTTTTATTTTATTTTTAAAGCACTGTTTGGTTATACTTAGAAATTCATTTCTGCAGCTTGAACTTTTTCGAATTGCTTTTTCTTTAATACAAGTAAGATTTGTGTAACTGTAACTGCAAAGAAGAAAACAATCATACCTTTTACTCGGTTTGGATTTTGTAAGATGATCTCTGTCTCTGTTTGTCCAAAACCTCCAACATTTGGATCGTAAGTTAATGGTGCATCTTGCTTAACTATGTCACCTTTTTTAACACTTAATTTTAAACCTCGAGGTACAGTTTGTGTTACTGTTCTTCCATCTGTAGCTTCAATAATAACTTCTGTCTTCCCTTTTTCAAGTGGTTCGATTGAAGTAATTTGACCACCAACAGTAGTTGTAAATGTATTATTATTACTTTTTTCACCAGTTGGGTAAACTTGTCCACGACCTCTATTACCACCTACAAATATAGGGTAGTTTAAGTAATGAACATCTTTGTTCTGTTCTGGATCAGGTGATAAGATAGGGAAAACAATCTCTTGATTTTTATCTCCTGGTATTGGGCCAACAACTAAAATATTTGTTTTAGTCTTACTGTAAGGTTGTACAAAAACTCCTTTAGTTTTTTTCTTAATTTCATCTGAAATACGATCCTTAGGAGCTAATTGAAAACCTTCTGGCATAATTAGAACTGCACCAACATTTAGTGAACCAGGCGCACCACTAGCCGAAACTTGTTTCACACTTAAATCATATGGAACACTTACTACTGCTTCAAATACTGAGTCAGGTAATACTGCCTGTGGAACTTCTATTTCTGTTGGCTTTTGTGCTAAATGGCAATTTGCACAAACAATTCTTCCAGTTGCTTCACGCGGACTTTCGTATGCGTTTTGGGCAAAAACTGGGTAAGCGTATGAAACTTTAGGTAAAACTAGTGTAGTTAAAATTCCTAAAGTAAGAGAGATAAATTTTAAAAATTTACTGTTACTTGTCATGTTTAAAATATTTTTGTAATAAAACCATTATTTCTTACATATTGAATTATATATCTAATACGTTAGTAATATACTAATTATTTAACATATAAATATTATTTTTTCATTAAAATTACAAGACCTGAACCACTTAAATATAAAACTAAAAGCGCTGAAGACATTAATATTTGTGTTACTGGGTCTGTGGATGGGGTTATAACAGCTGCCAATATAGTAGAAATAATTACGACATATTTCCATGCAGATAGCATTTTTTGCCCTGAAATAATATTTAGGAAACCTAAAATAAATTGTATTATTGGTACCTGAAACGATAAGCCAGTTGTAAATATTAAAACAGAGATAAAATTGAAATATTGATCAAATGACCAGAATGGTTCAACTATATCTGATCCATAAGCAATAAAAAATTTGAGAGCTGCAGGGACAAGAAAAAAGTATGAAAAAATTAACCCTAGACCGAATAATATACCCGAAGCTATTGTTATAGGTAATAAAATATTTCTTTCTTTACGTGTCATTCCAGGGACAACGTAAAGTATTATCTGATAAATTAATATCGGGCTACTTAATAGTAGACCACAAAATGTTGCTATTTTTATTGATGCAAAAAAATATTCTCCTGGAGCAAATTGTAAAAATTTTATTCCAATAGCCGGTGCTTGAAATAATTTAACAATTTCTTTAACATCTGCAAAGCAAAGAGTTGTTAGTAAAAGTCCCAAAATGATACAAAATATAAACCTTTGGCTAAACTCTTCAATATGTTCAGATAAAGCCATTTCGTCCCCTACTACGGAATTAAAATGTGTAATTGAAATTCCGTATTTGTTAAGAAAATTACTCTCATTTTTTGAAGGTTCATTCAGCATATTTTTTTATTTTTAACTTTTATCTACGATTATACATTCAGTTGTTAAAACCATACTTGCGATTGAAGCAGCATTTTGCAATGTAGATCTTGTTACTTTAGTAGGATCAATAATTCCTGCTTCATACATATTAAGGAATTCATTCGTTGCAGCATTATAACCAATTTCGAAAGGTGAATCTTTTATTGATTCTGCTATAATAGCACCATTTTCTCCAGCATTAGTGGCAATTCTTTTAATTGGTGCACTTAGTGCCTTTTCAACGATTAAAGCACCAATTAACTCATCTTCGGTTAAAGTTTCTTCTGCCCATTCCAAAAGTTCGTGAGAAATGTGAACCAGAGTAGAACCTCCTCCTGGAACTATCCCTTCTTCAACTGCTGCTTTAGTTGCATTAATTGCATCTTCAAGCCGTAATTTTCTATCTTTCATTTCTGTTTCAGTTGCTGCACCTACTTTAATTATTGCAACACCTCCACTTAATTTCGCAAGGCGATCCTGTAATTTTTCTTTATCATATGCACTATCTGTCGTTTCCATTTGTCGGCGCAATTGGTCACAACGTGCAAGAACTTTAGATTTATTACTATCCGAAATAATTGTTGTATAGTCTTTCCCAACAACAACACGACGTGCTTTACCTAGGATTTCTAGATCCATATTTTCTAAGCTTAATCCAGCATCAGCAGTAACTACTTGACCATTTGTTAAGATCGCTAAATCTTCCAAAATTGCTTTTCTTCTATCACCAAAGCCAGGTGCACGTACAGCAACAACATTTAATATTCCGCGAAGCTTATTAACAATAAGTGTTGCTAAAGCCTCTTTTTCTACATTGTCACAAATAATTAGTAAAGGTTGGTTTGTTTTTGAGACAAGTTCTAAGACTGGTACTAAGTCTTGTTTTACAAGAGTTATTTTTTTGTCAGTTAATAAAACGTATGGATTTTCCAATACAATTTCCATTCGTTCATTGTTTGTTACAAAATACGCAGAGATAAATCCGCGATCGAACCCCATACCTTCTGTAATTTCTAACTCTGTTGCAGTTGATTTACTTTCTTCCAATGATATTAGCCCTTCTCTACCAACTTTATCAATTGCACTAGCAATTAAGGATCCAACTGTTGAATCATTTCCTGCAGATATTTTTGCAACTTGTGTAATATCTGAAATGTTCTCGACGGGACGAGCATAATCAATAATCTTACGAATAACAAACTGGGTTGCCTTTTCAATTCCTCTTTTTAAAACAATAGGGTTTGCTCCAGCCGCAACATTTCTCATTCCTTGTTTAATAATAGCGTAAGCAAGAACAGTTGCTGTTGTTGTACCATCACCTGCAACGTCGTTTGTTTTTGAGGCAGCTTGCCGAATTAATGCGACTCCTGTATTTTCTAAATTATCTGCTAAATTAATCTCCTTTGCGATTGTAACACCATCATTAACGATTTGGGGAGTTCCAAATTTCTTTTCAAGAACAACATTACGCCCTTTTGGCCCTAATGTTATTGAAACTGCCTCCGCTAATATGTCCATACCTTTTTCAAGTGCTTTTCTTGCGTCTTCTTGATAAAGTATTATTTTAGAAGCCATAGTAGAAAATTAGATTTTACAAACTATAAGCTTGCATTGCTTTTTACTTTTTTAGGACGAAAATTTATTAGCACATGCAATATTCTCTTAATAATAATGGCTCAGGCTGGACTTGAACCTGCGACCTTGGGCTTATGAGTCCCCTGCTCTAACCAACTGAGCTACTGAGCCAACCATTTTATAATAGAATCTAATAAACTTTATTTTTTTGCAACTTAAAGCTTAAACTAAAATACCGATTACGCTTTATTTTGACACTTTATCTAATAAATGCTAACAAGTTACTAAAGTGAGACGACATCTCACCACCAAAATTACTTAAAGTTTTGAGAATAATTGAATATAATTCAAGTATAACAAGATGATAAATAATATAGTAACCTTAAATAAGTAAATACTTTAATTTTTTACTTATCTAAGACTACTTAGAAAGTGAGAGAAATTCTACTTTAGTTGTATTTTCTTAAAAGTAACCGGATTGATCCATTTTGTGAATTTTCTGCTTGTACAAACTGAAAATCTTTCTTTTCGCTCACTTGAATAATTGAGTTATATGCATATCGCTGAGCGACTTGATTTAAAAATCGATCAACTGAATGTGGTTGTGCCCAAAACATTAGATCTGCAACAAGTTCATATTCATTTCCATTCCATTTGAAGCCTAAATCATAATTATTATCTTGGTGGATAACAATTTCAGCTTGTTGCTTTTGCCCTTTATAACCACGAACTTCTTGATTTTCAGCAGTCCACTCTAATTTTAAATCAGAAAGACTTTTTTTAAGAATGTTTAGGTTATATAGTTTAGTCTTAATTTTAGTGAAATGTGACATAAAGACAAAAAATCAGTCCAATTTTCGTTTTAGCTACTTATTAAATACCACCTTACTGTATTTAATAATGATAGCACAAATAACTCTTAATAATAAATAATTATTTATTCTTTTATAAAAATGCTTCTTGCCGATAATTTGAATCAATTGTTAGAGATATTGCCTGAATTTATAAGTAAAACTTTAATAAACCACAGTAAACGTTCACAATTAATCGAAATTGTATTAGACGTTGGGAGAAGACCTGAGGCTCGTTTTGCTAATGATGCTATTTATTTGTCTTACCGAAATGTTAGTTGGCAAGATCTAGAGTACACTTTAAAGCGATTAGGTAAATTTAGTGGTGATAATAGAGCTGGTATTGAAAAAACGCTTCATCGTGTAAGTGCTTTGCGCAATCGTCAGGGAGTTGTAATTGGTTTAACTTGCCGTATTGGTCGAGCAGTTTTTGGAACAGTTAGTTTAATATATGATATTCTGGAAAAGAAAAGATCTATACTTCTTCTTGGTCGTCCTGGTGTTGGAAAAACAACTGCTATTCGTGAAATTGCGCGGGTTTTGTCTGATGATATGAAAAAACGAGTAATTATTATTGATACATCGAACGAGATCGCAGGTGATGGCGATTTACCTCACCCTTCTATAGGGAAAGCTAGGCGAATGCAGGTTTTAAACCCACTAAATCAGCACCAGATTATGATTGAGGCTGTAGAAAATCACATGCCTGAAATTATAATAATTGATGAAATTGGAACCGAGTTAGAAGCCGCAGCTGCACGTACAATTGCTGAGCGTGGTGTTCAATTAGTTGGCACAGCCCATGGCTCAGCATTAGAAAATTTAATTAAAAACCCAACATTAACAGACCTAATTGGGGGTATACAATATGTTACGTTAGGGGATGAAGAAGCACGAAGAAGAGGTTCATCTAAAAGTATTTTAGAACGTAAAGCACCTCCAACATTTGAAATGGCTGTTGAAATTCATGATCCTCGCACATGGATTATACATAATGATATTGAACACTCAGTCGATTTAATATTACAAGGGAATAATTTACCTTTACAGAAACGTGAATTTCTAAAAGCTAAACAAAGTATTATTCGGTGTAAAGTTTCACAATTCCAAAAAAAAACAAATAGTACAATTGAAACTTTGTCAAAGCTCTCTTTAAATGAAAAGAGGCAGAAAAATTCTAATTTGTATGATTCTAACCGTTCTAGTTCAACAAAACAAAAAAAATCTGATAAATTAGATGTTTTTTTGAAAAAAGAGTTAGGCACACGTTTTTTATTCCTATATGTCTATGGTATTAATACCCAGGATTTAAGATCTTTAATTAAAACTTTGAAACTTCCTATAATTGTTACAGGAGAGATTCAATATGCTGATGCTATTTTAGCATTGGGTAATTTAATGAAAAATAATAAAAAGTTAAGACAACTGTCTAGTTCTCGGAATATATGTGTTTACACAATCCAAAATAACGGGTTAATACAAATTTCAAAGGCCTTGAAACAGATAGTTAAACAAAGTTTAAACTTAGAATTCAATGAGAAAAGAATGCGTATTAAAAATGTAGGTTCGTTTTTATTAACTCCATTAGAAGAAGTTCGATTAGCTATTGAAGAAATTGTTATCTCGGATAAGTGTATAGTTGATTTATTACCACGGACTAAGTCTATTCGACGTTTACAAAATGAAGTAATTGATCATTATCACTTAGATAGTAGTCCTATTGGAGAAGGATCAAATAAACGAATTCGAATTTATCCTTAAAATATACGCACCATAATTTCACTTAGCTAATTAAAATTAATTTGTAATTTACTTTTATGAAAAAAGACTGTTATTTAAAAATTCTTTTAATCATAGTAAACTATTCCTTTATATTGTTTCCAGAAATAATAAACTTGATTCATTCCCTTAAGCTTTTGCAATTATTTTTTGGTTATATTAATAACGTTAAGTGGTACATTTTATTTGAACTTATATTACTATTATTGTCAGTAAAAAATATTTTTCTTTCTGTACAAGTTAAAAGTTGGAAAGATTTATTGTTTTGTGTTTTTAATCGGATTATTTATTCTTCGTTAAGCCGACAAATATTCTATGGAAAACAATTTGCATTTTTAAATGTTTATTATAATTTTAATGCTATCTGCCCAAATCAAATTTTAACTTCTAGTACGTTTAGTAATGCTGAAAGTGAAACTTATTTTCACTTAAAACATGTTAGTATAACATTAAAGTTTTGTATTTCGGTTTATTTAGCAGGATCATTAGTTTCATTTTTTTTACCAAGCGAAACTCTTTTGTATCCTAATAATTACTGCACATTACCGGCTAGTGGACGTAAAAATAATCGCTTAGCCATTCCATTTACTATTTATTATTAAATACGTTTAAATGTAATTAAGTTACATATATTAATAATTTATGTACTACAATTTATTTATATATCAGTTTTATTTAATCTTTTTCAGTTTTATTTAATCTTTTTATGTTTCGTGCAGTATTTGATTATTTTTGTAGATATTATAAGACGACTCTTGGTTTAAGCAGTGTTATTATCTCTTGGTATCAAACATCGTCTATGGCATTTGATAGTGTACGAACGAAGTTTGTTAAGGACATAGCAGAGCGATTTCTAAAACCACCCTGTCTACATCCTTACTGGATAGAGGGTGCTTTTTTTGAGGCCCCCTTGGTCATGTATCCACCAGTTTTAACGGCCGCCGAACTTAAATCGTGTCTATTAAATTCTCAGAAAAATAGCCCGACGGTTGGCGAGATTTTGTGGAATGTTTTCGGGGGGGTAAAAAGTGTAACAGCCTCACAATGCAAGCAGTATCTTATTACAGTTGCTCAGTGTTGGAACGTATTACTGTCATATGTTATAATAGATAATTTTAGGTTAATATCCCAGAGAATTATATTTCTATTTCAATTCACTGCTGTAGACGTTAGTTCCAGAACCTTAATTACTGAAATTGTTAAAACAAGTATAAGCGTTATAGGATTAGCCTTTTCGATATTGAAACAGGCTTCTCATCTTTCTCTTCTTTCTGCGTGGTTAGGTTTTGGAAGTTTTGTAAATTTAACTAATCCTTTTGTTGTTTGGTCAGCTTATCTTCCCCTTATATGTAGTATAGGAGAAAGTTCACTTGACCAGATTTTTCAATGGTTTGGCTTAAGACAAAATACAGTAATTACAAGGATTGGACAGGTCATACCTGTACCTGATTACTTTCCACCGGCTATTAGCCCTTTTGGTGAGGAGTCATTGTCCGTGACAACCCTTAGTCCAATTGGAGCAAAATTATACTCAGTATTAGGTAAACCAATCTTTGATAACGTTGCTTATTGTGTTTACCACACATCTATAGTTTTTAAGAGGGTAGGAGGATTGTTTTTAATAGGTGCAGCAGGCATAGACGGTGGATAGTATTATCTAAACAAATAAATACAAGAGATTAATTAGGTAATATGTATCGAACAAATTGAAATGTTTGTCACATTATGAAAGAGGTCTTAGAATCACATAAAGTTCTACAATAGATTCATTTTGACCAAAAGTCGTTTTTATTCGTTATTATTAGAAAATAATTAATTTATATGTTTTATGTTAAGTTTACAAGAAGAGTATAAAAAGACGGATATTCAAGGTGTTATTGATCAGTTAGAGCAGGATTTAGTTGGTCTAGCACCTGTCAAAGCTAGAATTAAGGAAGTTGCAGCTTTACTTTTAGTTCAGCGTCTTAGAAAAAGTTTAGGGCTAGGTTTAAATTCAACTTCGGTGGGTTTACATATGTCTTTTACAGGTAGTCCAGGAACTGGAAAAACGGAAGTAGCAAATAGAATGGCAGATATTCTATTTAAATTAGGCTATATTAGAAAAGGTCACTTAATTACCGTCACACGTGATGACTTAGTAGGGCAATATATTGGTCATACCGCTCCAAAAACTAAAGAAGTTTTAAAGCGCGCCATGGGTGGCGTATTATTTATCGACGAAGCTTATTATTTATACAAGCCTGATAATGAAAGAGATTACGGGGCAGAAGCGATTGAAATTCTATTACAAGTAATGGAAAATCAGCGAGAAGATCTTGTTGTTATATTTGCTGGTTATAAAGATCGAATGGATAGTTTTTATGAATCAAACCCCGGTTTAGCATCGCGTGTTGCGAATCATATTGACTTTCCTGATTATACTAGTGATGAATTATTAAAAATCGGCCGCTTAATGCTTGAAGAACAGCAATATCGATTAACTCAAGAGGGGGAAGTTTTACTCCTTGAGTACCTTGATAGGCGTAAAGAGCGCCCTTTATTTGCTAATGCTCGAACAATCGCTAACGCTATTGATGCTGCAAGAATGCGTCATGCCAACCGAATGTTCAATTCCGGCGACCAAGTTTTAACAAAAGCTGATCTTGTAACAATTGAAGCTGACGATATTTTACAAAGTAGCCTATTCACTGCAGTAGATTAATTGC
>JGI24540J26637_10000721_pt1 | contig 14182 bp, 15 predicted proteins | sample NorSeaMetagenome_FD_26637 | JGI IMG/M metagenome (IMG submission 26637)
TATCTCACCTTTCTTTGTCACATTTCCCGTCTCCATCCCCCCCCCCAAATACATTCCACCCCTCTATTTGCTCAAAGCAAGTGAGGGAAGAAGCTATCTATCACGGTAACGCTTCCGCCGGCGACCGCGAACAGCGCACCGAGCGCAATGAGTAGCCTGTTGAACATCCTCTCGGCCTTGACCTTCTTGGTGACCTTGAGAGCACCGCTGCGATGAGCGAAGCGATACGATGGAAAAAAGAGTTAGGATGAGGGATGAGGATTATTGTGGTGGTTATGGAGGAGGAGCGTCTTGTATGGAAGTACGAGCCCGCGCAGCATTCGTTCCAAATGCTAACTTTGGCAACTCTTCGCTTCGCTCCTCGTCCAATCTCACCTTTTGATCCTGCAAGCGATGAACAGAAGGGCGCGAGCGAAGCGATGAGAGGAAGGGTTGTTAGTTATAGTGGTGGACGTATACTGCTGTCGCTTCGCTCCAGCCCTCACCTCGTCGACGTAGACTTCAGGAACATGAGGGGGGGGAAGATGTAGATGATGGCTGATCCCATGAGTGCCCCGTTGAAACCAACGATGAATCCCGCATTCTTGAGAACGAGTGCTAGCCCCGTCAGGGTCGCTAGCATGGCCTGGGTCGCCGTTCTGCTCTCCTTTTCCGTGACCTCCTCCCCCTTCTTTACAAGCTGGAAGAACGCGCTCCTCATACCGCTGAAGACGAAGGGGTAAGTTCCGACGACTGCGATTCCCATGAGGAGCCTGCAGACGGTGGCACCGAAGTCGGAGGTTGAGTAGTTGTTGAGGATGACACCAGAGGAGGATGCTCCAAAGGTAAGGAATCCAAAGGACATCATGAGGATGCTTAGGACGGCGGTGGCGAGGAATCCCATGCCCGTTAGTTTCTTGAACCTCTGGGGGGTGGGGGACTCGAGCTGGTTGTAGAAGTCAGGGGCGTTGAAGTGGCTAAGGTATGCAGTAGCAGCCATGCTGTGGGGCGAGGAGCGAAGGGACGAGTGGAAATATTGTTAGTAATTGTGGGGGGGCGATGTGCTGCTATCGCTTCGCTCCAGCCTTCCATCCCTTACCTGACAAGTATGAGTGCTGACGGTTGGAAAACATTGACTCCAACATTCCCGAAGCTGGGAAGTAGTGCGGGCGCGAGGGTACCGGCTAGGGTGCCCCCTTTAGCGTATGCCGTTCCGAACGCCCTTAGTCCCATGAACGCCGCCGTTGTGATTATACCTACGACGCCTAGGATGCTTACTGGGGCAAGGGAGGCGAGGGACTTTAGGGAGCAGAGGGGGTAGAGGACGAAGGATGACATGCCCACGATTGAGGCCTTGCGAGATAGGTTGATACCGATCGTTGAGGCTAGGGCGGTGAAGGTGTCGCCAAGGATTATGCTGTAGCTTAGGGCAGCACCGAGGGGGGTCAGGAAACATGCAAGGGAGATAAGCCACGTGGAGGACTGGGGGGTGAGCGAAGCGAGCGCGAGAAGGGTTGTTAGTTATGTAGGAAGGCGGTATGGTGCTTTTGCTGTCGCTTCTCTCCAGCCAGCCGTCTCTCCAACTCACCTCCCCAACAGTCTTCCCCCAAGCCTCTGAAATGGAGCTCGCCTTCGTCTCCGAGCATAGCTTCCCGATGATGTAGAAGCTGTACGCGCTCATGGTCCCTAGTAATCCCATGAGTATACTCGCTGGTACGATGGCAGAAGGCACGTCACCGAAGGCGGCTACGCCGGCAGGGAGGGAGAGGACGCCGGAGCCTACGCAGGCTTTGATTAGGTTGAAGGTTGAAGACTTCATCGAGGCGCAAGAGGAGGCGTCCACGTTGCACTGCAAGGGGCGGAGGGGTGGGGGAGAACAGGGTGAGGGGTTGGTATAATGTGCAGGCCAGTCTCTCTGGCCGGTTTATGTTGTTCGAAAGAATCCTCAAAACCCTCACCTCCATCCCTCCGTCGCTCTCGGTCTCTTCTTCCGCGTATAGCCTGTAGCTAGTGAGCCTCGGCAGTGGCTGGACAGTTTGTGTCCACTGTCCGCCCTGTTGGGGGTTAACGGGCCTCCTCGTTGCTGGAGCACGCTTGTTTAGACGGGTTGCTGTTGAGGGAAGACCGAAAACTGTGGTTTGGGGGAGGAAGGCTAGGGTGTAGGGCAGCAGAGCCATGAGCACAGCACCGGAGAGGAGAGATTTCATCTTTAAAGGGGGGTGGAAGGTATACGGGCTGTCGGAGGGGGGTATAAAGGGTAGTTGCGGTGGGTTCTTAAAGGCTCAAGTCGAGAAAGTGGGAGATAGCGAAGGTGCAAAAATGTTAAAGTTGCCAACGAAGCAAAAGTCTCAACATGGGTTTTGAAAATTTTGAGTTATGAACGTGAAAATTTCGCATTCAAACAACGATGTATCGATTTGAGTCATATGTATTTTTATTTCCATGTATTGGCTTGTGGATGCTTGTGGATGGTATTTTTCAAGGAGAAAGTTCAAGTTCCAAAGTAGGGCTGAAAATTTACGAGATCGACGACTTGCGGGTGATGATATAAAATTCTTATATATCTTAAAGCTGGAATTATATTTTTTTTCGTTTTAAACAAATTTGGGGCATTCTGAGGTCCTTTTCGCCTTAACCTTTCTGCTTTTCCTTTCATTGTTCATCAAAACACAGGTAAATAATTTTGACGGTATATATGGCACTCTGTGGTTTCGTATCTACATATATTTTACGTAGAGATAATATTTAAGTCCCTAATACTAACAATAGGGCTTTGTTATAAGCATTCGACTAACACTTTCCTCGTTGTCACATCCTCTAATCCCAGTCCTCCTATATTCATGAAGCTATTCTTGATGCTAACAACAGTAACTTCAGTAGCATCTCTAGCATTCACGAACATCTCGTCGCCACTAGTTAATACACTTGGTAAGATAGACCTTATCCAATCGATGATGATGGCGTAGATTGGGATGAGGACTTATGGATTGGCATATGGACAGAACATGGACAGAATATGGATGGATTTACACTAACACGCAGACAACGCGTACTCTCCTCCTCCTCACAGCCACACGTCTTCCATCACGTACCCTTATCCGTCCCCTCTCCACTGCACTATCCATGTCAACTGAGGTGAGGGCTGGAGTGAAGAGACCATCCATACACTACAACAGCACAATAAACTAACAACCCTTCCACTCATCGCTTCGCTCCTCGCCCCAGGATCCCACCAAGGAGACGTACGATCTCCTCGTGATTGGGGGCGGTTCCGGCGGTATCGCCACCGCCCGTCGTGCCGCCCAATACGGTGCTAAAGTCGCTGTGGTCGAACGCGGTCGCATGGGTGGAACCTGCGTTAACGTAGGTTGCGTCCCAAAGAAGGTCATGTGGAACGCGGCTGCGTGCATGGTGAGATTTGCCGAGGAGCGACAGCGACTGCATTAGCAAAACGCCGGCTGTCTTTCAGCAACAGCGACAGCTATATCTAATATACTTTCATCTCTCCTCGGTCGTCGCTTCGCTCCTCCCGTCCTTCGCTCATCGCAGGAGGTACTCCACGACATGAAGAATTTCGGGTTCACGGGGGAGGCGACCTTCGACTGGGGTTTCCTCAAGGAGCGCAGGGACATGTACGTCAAGCGTCTCAATGGTATATACGATAACAACCTGAAGAACTCTGCCATACAGAAAATCGAGGGTCTAGCGAGACTAAGCGATGGAGGCGTAACCGTCGCGACGCAGACTGGTGAGATCGACATCTCCGCCAAGAACGTCCTTCTAGCTCCCGGAGGATACCCAATTTTCCCCCCCGGTGACGGTATCGCAGAGCACGCAATCTCAAGCGACGGTTTCTTTGAGCTTTCCGACCTCCCCAAGAAGGCCGTCGTCGTCGGCGCGGGTTACATCGCAGTCGAACTCGCGGGTGTACTCAGCACGCTCGGGTCGGACGTTACCCTCGTCCTTAGAAAGGACAAGGCACTCAGGGAGTTCGACGACCTTCTCAGGGACACACTTGACTCGGAGATGCTAAGGCAGGGGATTAGCATCCTCAGGAACACCGGGGGGGTGGAATCAATCACTGAGGCTAACGGGCTCAAGACCGTAACCTGCCAGGACGGCTCCGTAGTTGACGATGTTGACTGCGTCCTAATGGCAACCGGTCGTGCCCCCCTAACCGAGCCCCTCGGTCTCTCCGACGCCGGTGTCGAGCAGGGACCCAAGGGACACGTCGTTGTCGACGAGTACTCCGAGACTTCCAAGAAGGGAGTATTCGCGCTAGGTGACGTTTGCGGGAACGTTGAACTCACACCCATGGCTATCGCGGCCGGGAGGAGGCTCGCGGATAGACTCTTTGGGAACGTACCGGACGCTAAGGTCAGCTACGACATTGTTCCGACTGTCGTTTTCTCGCACCCTCCCATTGGGACCATCGGGCTGAGCGAGGATCAGGCCAAGGCAAAGTACGGGGAGGTGAGAAATGACAAGCAGCGAAGCGACGAGCGAAGGCTGGAGCGAAGCGACAATAAGAATAATTACCATACCGCCTCTCTTCAAGAAATTCCTTCAGCTCTTTGCTTCGCTCCTCGCATATATCGCCTTCCTACATAACTAACAATCTTCCGCTCCTCGCAGGACAACGTCAAGGTATACAGGTCTAAGTTCGCAAACCTCTGGTACGGCGTGTTTGACATTCCCTTCGACGAGAAGCCCCCCACAGCGATGAAGATGGTCACAGTCGGAGAGAACGAGCAGGTTGTCGGGCTCCACGTTATTGGAACCGCGGCCGATGAGATGATGCAGGGTTTCGGAGTTGCCATGAAGATGGGAGCTACCAAGGCTGACTTTGATTCCAGCATCGCTATTCACCCCACCGCCAGTGAGGAGTTCGTCACCCTTGCGCCGTGGGGACTGAGCCCACAGGAGAGTGGAGCGAAGGTGAGCCCCTTAAACGGAGCTGATGTGGAGCCCAAGCTCAAGTCGAAGTTGTAAACTAAGGGTTAAGAATAAGAAATGGTGGGGTGGGGGCTTTGTAAGCGACATAATTTGCTTCAAAACACAATGCTTCAATTATTGGTAGTGGTTGCGGTGTTGGCCCACATGAAACCTACTTGTGACATTTCAGTAATATTGTTGGGCGGAGCCGGGCACGACGTCAGTGCTCAATCTTGAATGTCAACGCCGGCGTTCGAAGTATAACAAAGGGATGCTGTCATGGAAATACTTATCATGCTTGAAATGGAGTTGCAAATCAACGTGAATGCGATGACGAAGCCCCAGCACTTTGCGAAATAAGTCCACTCCGCAGAAAAGTCGTTTGAGAAACGTTTCTAGTGGTGAGAGAGATATGCTAGCGTCTGTGAGGACGAACTCGCCTGAAGGGTTGATATTCATGATGAACCAAAGAAGGGTTGAGTTGAATATTGCAGCCGCCTCAGCAATCGCAATCTGAACAAGTGCTCCAGCACAAAAGATTTCAAAGCTTGTAGAAAGAACTGTGTCTTTCGACATCTCGCTTTCTACCCCTTCTTGCCCTTCTTCGTTGCTTGGCTTGACCTTCTCCCTCATCTTCTTGGCGACCGTCTTTCCCCCAAGCATTTTCTTCATATAGTCGCTCGGGATCAAGCCTTGCAACAGCCCATCTGCGTTGGTGAGCTCGCTCAAAGTACCAACAACCTCAAGTACAAGCATCTCCCCGACTGATTCGGTCGAACCTTGCATGATTCGTGCGAGGAGCGTTATCAACGCTATGCCGGGAGCAATCAATATGAACGTGTCACTAATGTCGCAGCAAGCTTCGTTTTGCAGTAGGTTGCTCAACCTGGCCCCAATCTCGATGTAAATTGTGAGGAACACAATCTGGCCCAAAAATCTTAAGGCCATTCTTGTCATCGCAGTCGACGTGACGGAGAAGTAAAGGTTTATTAAATTATTCTGAGAGAGAGGTGGTGTGAGCAAGCGACAAGCTGACAAGCGAAAGAGCACACGTTACAAACGAACCTGGTACAAAATGAAGCATGCCAATTCTACAATACCGAATACAATGAAGGACATAGTCAGTTTGATAGTCTAACCTTTCTTCCTCTTGTTGTTGCAGAAGTGGAAGGCAAACAAATAGGGAACGAAAAACTACAAGAACTGAGCTGCGTAAGTCCCGTTCCTTTCCATCGCGAATTTTGACTTTGTTACTTCACTTTCGTCACCATACTCGTAATGTGTCGTATTGGAAGAGAATCGATTTCACACAAAACACACTAACAAGAGCCGCCAGGACAAAGACGATTGAAGCTCCTACTTTCGTTGGGCGAAATAAAATCAGGGCTCTCGTGGTGTTTGTAAGTAGACTCATCACAGGGTACGAGCCAAGAAACAAGGAGTAAATCATTTTTGCGTCGTTATTACGGGGATAGTCAGGACCGTTGTCCACGAAATACCTATCTCGTTGGTAGAAGCTACGTGGAATGACAGTCATATTATTCTCAGCGTATATAGAGGGATGCGAGATCTCTAGGTTGGGATATGGATTTCCATACGCCATTGAAGCTTCCCTTTTCTGGTAATTATTCATGAATCCTATGACCAACGCGGGAAGCAGACAACTGGCGGCTGATATTACTACCGTTTTCACCATATAGATCGTGAACATTTTCGAGAACCTCTCATTCTTTCCAATTTCTGTTGTGGATTTCACCAATCCAACAGATACTCTCCGACTCCCAAACCCTCGTGGGGGTGCATGCACTACTTCGCTCATGACGCTTTGGTCCTTCCCGAAATTCTCGCGGTGAAGATGTTGGCTTTTGTTCGCGTCCAAGGGGGGGCTAGATTTCTCCTCCTAAAGAAACTGGAGCGACCCAATCCCAGGGTGAAGATGTTGTGTGTCGCAGGAGGGCAACTATGCTACCAACGAATTTATGTTATATAGATTATTCTACCACGATATGGTACGAGTTGCTGTCGGATGGCAGTATTAGGAGAGAAGTTTGTGGAGAAAGACTGTTTGGGGTGTTGAAAGTTTGAGGGTTTCAGCTTTGACATGATATTTGTGCATATTAAAGAAAGGGCCCGTTGGCCGCGTCATCGTTCTTTACACAACAAACAGATCGCCATAACGTAACTTTCCTCGTCCCCATCTTCCCTCACTCCGCAGCCGGTCTCTCCCTCGTCCTTTTCATCCTTCCCTGTTCCCCCCTTTCCTCCCCCCCCTCCGTCCCCACCCCGGCAACGCCGTCGAGTACGAACACCCTGAGAACCTCCGGGTTCCTCGACTCGAACAGTACGTCGTGAAGGAACCTCTCGAGGAGGAAAACCTTGAGCTGTAGGTAGCTTGCCTCAAGGCACCTGAACCACCTCCTCCTCTTCTGCAGTAGCTTCCAGCTGCACAGCGCGTTGGGGAGCGTGCCCCCGGAGGCCTCGTCCTCGTCCTCGAGGTCGTCGACGTTCTCCTGGTTTCCCAGTGCAAAGTTGCATTTCATGCTCTCATCAATACCCTGTAGCTTCCTGCTGAGCTTGTCGAAGTCTGAGTACCTCTTCCAGATACCCACGGTCTTGGCGTACCCGCCCTGGCTGTAAACGACGAGGTACTGGGCGTACCTGCTTCCTTTGCTGTTCTCTACGACCCTGTAGGAGGGGATGTTTACGGAGACGCTTACGATGGAGCTGTTCATGCTGCGACGGAAGCTGCGATGACCGAAGCGATACGATGGAGGGAAGGGTTAGGCGAGGAACAAAGCGAAGCGACGAGTAAGGGGGGTTGACTTATCGTGGCATAAAAGGAGAGGGTGAGGCTAAAAACGGCGTCTCTAGTGACAAAAAAGCGTACGCTCGTACTTCCGTACAAGACACGCCTCCTTTGTTACCACCGCATTATTTCTCATCCCTCATCCCAACCCCTTTCTTCGCTCATCGCAGCATTAGGCAGCTCGCTGCCTTCGCTCCGATCTCACCTCTTACTGACGGTTGTCCCGTAAAGGTTGTTTCCCTTGTAAAGCACAGTGATGTCCCCACTCTTCCTTCCCACCTTCTCCTTCCTCCCCCTCCCCCCCTCCCTGTTCCTAATGTTGACGAAGGAGCTCTGGAGCATCTCAAGCTCCCTCTTCAGCTCCCCCTCCCCCTTGACCCCAACGAACTCCCCCCGAAGGCCTGGACCCTTGCCTCCGTCGTTGAAAGAAATGTCCAGTCCCCTTCGGTCGTCGTCCAATCCTTCCTCATCCTCATTCTTCAACAAGAGCTGAGAGCGAGTGAGCTTGTAGTCCACCTTGGACTTCTCGAAGTTCTTTATCCAAGCCTCCTCGAACCTGCTCCTTTCCTCCGCCGGCTGCACGGGCCTATTCTGCGCCGTCAGGTTCCATAGTTTCTGGCTGCTGATGCTCTCCTCAAGAACGTAGTCCGGCGCCGTAACGGTGGTTGGAACGCTGTCGCCCTTCTTGGTTTTTATGTTGCTTATTACAGGCGTTCCTCCACCAATACCATAACTGGAACCGTAAGACAACCTTCCGTCGCTCAGCGCCAAATCGTTGTATACATCGCTGTAAACATCGTGCGATCCGTAGCTGCTATTTGAGTTAACCCTCTCGACATTCATCCCATTGACGGTACTATTTATAGCGTTATCTATAGCTTTATCAAATATTTCATTCTGTGATAAGCGAAAAGCGAATCGCAAAAAGGGTTAGGATGAGGGATGGCGAGGAGCGAAGCGACGAGTGGAAGGTTGATAGTTATGTAGGTACACAGTATCATGCTTTTGCTGTCGCTTCGGTTCAGCCATCCTTCATTCCTCGCTCCTTCCCACCTCTTCATCTTCTAGATCATCTTCTTCTGTATAGAAACCCCAATTACGACTATTTACTGTACCATTATGGCCAGAAGAGGGGGCAGTACGGTCATTAGGGACAGAAGCATTTCCTATAGATAATGGTACAGGGGAAGGGGAAGAATTAGGGGAATTATTATCATCATCTGCCAGCGCCTGCACCGGGGGGGTGGCAGCAATATCATCAGATGGTGATAAGCTAAACATTGAAGGACTAGCACGTAACATTATGAGTAATAGATGATGTATAGGTATGTATTTAGTCGATTTGATCGTATTTAGATCCTATTTTATGGCCCTCTTTTTCTGCCATCAAAATCTGCTGCTGATTCACTTTTGAAGTTTTAATTTGGACGCCATTTATTCCACTATAATGCACTCTATAACGTAAGATAATTTACCAAATGAAGGACTTTACTACGTTATAGCACCAGATCAAAATATTCTTGCGAATAACCTCTCTCGTCGTCATTAAAATGTACAAGGTCCTTCAAAAATCAATAGAAACGGGAAGTTTTGGGCTCAAATCGACTGATTACGAGTTTATCTCATACAATCTCTAACTGCATACAAACATAAACTGTTTTCGCCAACATCCTATGCTCCTTTTATTACCTACTTTTCACCTCACAANCCCCCCCCCTCCCTCCCCATGCAAAACCCACCTACCTTTCCAATGGCCTCTTCACCTTTACGAAAAGGCACACTATTGGATCGCATATCCTCCTCCGCGAATCCCGGCTCCTCTTCGCCCCCCCACTCTGATGGCAGTGAAAGTGACTCCAGTGAGGATTCACTCTCGGGCTCGCATGTAACCCCAGATGATTCTCCATCCTCCTCGACCTCCCCTTCCCCCCTCATTGATTCTCATAAATCTGAGGAGCTGGAGGCCCACCGTAAGGCTGCGGAGGAGTCCCGTGTGCTCTTAGAGTTAGCTCGTGAAGGTGACTGGTTGGTTCATGTGCACATTATAGAAGTTAGAGAGCTCAGAGCGACCGACCCCGACGGAAGCGCCGACCCGGTAGTCGTGGTGGAGGTGAATTTCGGGGACGGTAAGAAGCAGAAGGCTGTGACGAGGGTGGTGCAGAATGATAGGAACGCAGTCTTTGACGAGACGTTCAAGGTGAGGCTGAGCGAGGAGCGAAGCGACGAGCTGATAACGTCAGCGTTGGGAACGAAAATTGCACACGCTTGTACTTCCATACCAGACGCTCCCCCTCCGTAACCACCGCAATAATCCCAATCCCACATCCTAAGCCTTTTCGCGATTCGCTTCGCTCATCGCAGTTCGAGTTCAAGGACCTCTCACACAGCGACATTGAGATGGGTCAGATAACGGTCTGCGTAGTCGACGCGGACGTGTCGGTAGCAGGTCATGGTGTTGGTGATCTAGTGGGTGCCTGGTCAGCTGACATATTCGAGTCCGTGTTCGCCCTCCCTCACCACGAGTTATACCGGCAGTTTGTATGCCTTGAGAACGACGAAGCTACTAACGCGGACGAGTCTGGAACACAGGGATTCCTCAAACTCAGCGTGTCGGCGACTGGACCGGGACAGAAGAGGAGGCAGCACAATGTGGAGAAGGAGAGGGCGCTAGAGAGGAAGAACTCGGACGTAGACGCACCTGGGACGCCGATGATGGCACCGATGCAGGCTGTGGAACTCAGGTTTCTCGTGGTCAAGCTTCACAGCATCGAGAACCTCTGCGTTCCCGCCTCCTCGTGCTTCGTGAAGATTGAGGTGAGGCAGAGAGAGGAGCGAAGCGACGAGCTGGAAACGCAAACGCTAGCGACGGAAACCGCACACGCTCGTACTTCCGTACAAGAAGCGCCTCCTCTGTAACCTCAGCAGTAATTCTCACCCGTCATTTCAACCCATTTCGCGATTCGCTTCGCTCATCGCAGTTCGGAACGGCGTCTTTCGAGACGACTCCCTGTCAGACACTCCCCATGCCCCACTACCCCCACCTATTCCCCTGCCGCTACTGCAACATAAACCAGTCCATCTGGCTGGCTGTGCTACACCCCACAATGACGCAGTCGGTCAGGATAACGGTGTGGGAGAGAAAGGGCACGATCCTGTCCTCCAACAGGCTTATTGCCACGACCCAGCTCCTTAAGCTCTCGAGGGTTCGCTCCTACCCCGAGAAGTTCAGAAAGACGCAGCTTCCCTTCTACGGCGCCCCCGTTAGCATGTACGGATCCACGTCGCACCCTGTGAAACTCATGAACACGCAGCCGCACGCCAACGCGTCGCACTATAGGGGACGACTTACTGTTACCCTGGAGGAGAAGGAGGGGAAGAAGAAAGATGGCTCCTCGAGGGCCCAGAAGAACAAGATGAAGCTGATCAAAGGTGAGGCCAAGCGAGGAGCGAAGCGACGAGCTAACAACGTTAGCGTTGAGAACAAAAGCCACGCGAAGTGTATGGTGAGCTGACGTTGGCTAGAGTTGAGAACAAAAGCCACGCGCAATCACACTTCCGTACGATACGCGCCTCCTCCCTAATCACCGCAATCATCCTCATCCCCCATCCCAACCCTTTTGGTGATTCGCTTCGCTCATCGCAGCAATCACCCCTAGATCCCTCCAGACGTACCACATGAAGGCCTTCGTACCGCTCGGGTCCAATCTGCCGAAGACTAAAATGTCCACGACCCTCTCAAAGAATTGTATGTCTGTCCGCTTCTCCGTGTCCTCTGCCTTCTGCGCCACGGAGCCCCTTAAGCCCACCGGGTCGATGATTTGTGAGTGGGACAAGTCGGGTGTGCTCAATGTGAAGTTCCAGGCGTCCAAGGACCCGCTCCAGATCCCCGACTTGATCGTCACCCTGATGAAGGGAACAGCCCCGAAACAAATTCCTATCGCATACCGCCGGATCACTGCCGTCTCCCTGTTGAAAAACACGGCCTTCCCACTCATCCCAGATGACAGCGATAGACTTGACGCCGGGGAGCCTCAGCTGACTTGGATCCATCTAAAGGAGGACAAGGCCACCGATGCCATCAACGACACTATTTTCCCCGGCTCCCTCTTGGTCAAGGTTGGAATGTACGCTGTTGAAAAACCTGAAGAATCGGCCGCCCCTTGGAAGGAGGTGAGGCAGAGCGAGGATCGAAGGACGGCTGGAGCGAAGGACGGCTGGAGCGAAGCGACAGCAAAAACATTTTACCACCTTCCAGCATAACGATGGCATCTTGGAGCTGAGCGACAACAGCATACCGATTAGGCTATTCAAGAAGAGTTCTTCTACCTTGCGCTCGCTACGCTCCTCGCACATACCGCCTTCCAGCACAACTAACAACCTTCCACTCGTCGCTTCGCTCATCGCAGGAGTCAGTCGCCCCAGACCCAAAGCGGAGCAACCGCGTTTCTACCGTCAAGGTGAATTTGTACAGGGGCAGAAACCTCCCTCCCTGGGACGCCGACACTGGGGCCTTGGACGCCTACGCAAAGATCACCCTTGGCTCTCAAACTCTAATCTCCAGTGTTAAGCCAAACAGCCGCAACCCCGCGTGGTATGAGTCCTTCCAATTTACGACGCCTCTCCCGCCTGACCGTTCAAGGAGGCCAGAGGTTGTGATGCAGATCTGGGATAGAGACGAAGGCATTGGAGAGTCGGACGACTTCGTTGGGAACATCATATTGCGCCTTAACGAAGACGATGGGGAAACGCCGACGTGGAGGAAAGTTTTTTACCAGGAAGAGGGGGACATCAAGTGCGGAGAGATTCTCGTGGGGGTCGGAGTGGTCGATGAAGGCACAAGAACGGTGAATTCGCCAGAGGGATCGATGGTCGTTTCCGAAGACGATGATGAAGAATGGGGAGAGAATGCCGACGGAGGAACGAACGTTTCATCAAGCGGGGCTGCTGTGGCCTCTTTGCCCGCAAAGGTCGTCCCGATCCAAACTAAGAACAAACCGGCAACAATTGATATTGTAGCTCTTTCCTGCCGCAATCTGAAGTCTTCTGGCTCCTTCTACTCTCTCTCCAAACCCTACGCGGAGCTTCACATTGCCGGCAAGACATTCAAGACGAACCCCTCTTCGAAGCCTTATCCGGCACACTGCAACTTCTCACAGCCACTCACCATTACTGATGTGATGCTTCCAGAGGACTACGAGGAGGCTCCTTTCCTGGACGTCACCGTATACGATAAGAAAACTGTGGGGAAGGTGCTTTTGGGAACTGGAAGTTTCTGGTTGGGTGACACTGAGCACTACAAGGAAGTTAGGAGCAGGAAGAGGGGCAGAAGCTGGATCGGCGGTAGGCGAGAGGGGGTGGATGAAGATGATGGGGATGGAGACAGCTGCTGCTCAAGCAACCACAAAGACTCCAATGAGTGGGTGGGTCATGCTCCTTACATGAAGAACAGGGAATCTTTGCTTGGCGATCTTAAGTGCAAGCCGATCTACAGCGTGATACCTCTTTACAGGGGAAAGAAAACGAGCAGCAAGAAAACCACGCAAAAGTATGAACTGGAAGAGATTGGACAGTTCAACATCTTTGCGAAGATATCCTTTAAGGAGAACAAGAGGGGCAATCCGAGGACTGAATCGATTGTGAGGGCAATGCAGATGAAACAGAAGTTCAGGGTAAGAGTTTACTGCCTAGACGCAATGGATTTGACTGCAAAAGATGGTAAGACTTCGGATCCTTTCCTAAGGGTTTCGTTGGGGTCGTCAAAGTTTGACTCTGCCAAGCACATCAAGACCTTGAAGCCTGAGTTTTACGAGCGCTTCGACATGGTGTGCAAAGTCCCGGGAGACTCAATGCTAAAGGTCGACGTTTGGGACTACGACAGGTTTGGTAGCAATGACTTAATAGGAAGCACTGCAATCGATCTCGAGTCCAGGTGGTTCTCTAAAGATTGGAGGGCGATCNCTGTGAAACCCCTGGAGTCCCGCGACCTCAAGATAGGTAGCAGCACCCAGACCCAGGGACAGCTGAAGCTGTGGGTCGACATGGTGCCGATACAGGAGGAAAAGAAGTTGGAGAAATTCGACATTACCCCTCCGCCCCCTCACGAGTTCGACATCAGGGCGGTCGTTTGGAAGAGTGAAGATCTTCCTTCCGGGGGTGATTTTAGCGGTCAGGCTGATTACTACGTGAAGCTCAGGTGAGGCAGAGCGAGGAGCGAAGGACGGCTGGAGCGAAGCGACAGCAAAAGCATTTTACCGCCTTCCAGCATAAATAACAACCATTCACTTGTCGCTTCGTTCCTCGCCTCACCCATCATCCTATCCCTTTTCGCGCTTCGCTCATCGCAGGCTCGGGGAGGAGGAGTGGAAATCCACTGACGTTCATTACTTCGCCAAGAAGGGGAAAGCGAGCTGGAATTTTAGGATCAAGTTCCCTGTTTCCCTCCGTCAGGGTGGGAGGGTCGTT
>JGI24540J26637_10000724_pt1 | contig 14142 bp, 11 predicted proteins | sample NorSeaMetagenome_FD_26637 | JGI IMG/M metagenome (IMG submission 26637)
CGCCCCCTCCCTCCTAGCCCACACGCTGGTCATGACGTCAAACACGCACCTACGAGCTCCCTCCCCGACCTTGACGAGCCTGCTGACCTCCTGGAACCTCATCGACGAACCTCGTGCGTCTTCCTCGACCATTCCCACCTGGTCCTTCGTCCGTGCCAGAAGGCTCTGGTTCTTGTCGTACTTCTTACGTAGGTTCTTGCCATCCTGCGATGAGCGAAAGCGACGAGTGGTTCGATCATGTTGTAAGTTATAGTGGTGGGCGATATGCTGCTGTCACTTCGCTCCAGCCTTCCTTCCGTCCTTCGCTCCTCGCCTCCGCCTTACCTTCTGGAGGCCCTTGATCTTCTTCTCCATACCCTCGCTCATCTTACGGGCGGCAAGAAGCAGCGCCTTCTTCCTGCTCAGCTCCTTCTTAAGCTCCGCGCTCTCCTCCCTCGCAGCCTTGCTCAAGTTGATATTAACAGTCCTCCAGTGTTCCTCCTGCGTGGTGAACTCCTTCTTACAGATGCGCAGCTTCGCTAGATTCCTCTCGTTCTCCATCTCCACCTTCACCGCCCTTCCCTGCACGACCCCCACCCTTCTCATGAGCCCGCCTAGTATCTTGACGCCCTCGAGGAGTCCCCCAACCTCCTCCGACCCCCCCTCCTTGAAAAGGTCCGTGTCCCCAACCCCGCTATTCCAACCCCCCGCGACACCAACGAAGTCGTCATAGCACATCTTCAGCACGTCTGACCCCTTTACGAGGTCGAGCGGCGCGCTCGCAGCCCCCAGCGTGTTGTCCTCGAATATGCTTCTCCTCCTCATCATCCTTCTCTCCCTCGTGTTCTTACCCCAAATATCCTCGGCGTCCCTCTTCCCGCCGCGGAGGAAATTATCGATCAGGTTCAGGCCGTCGTTGCCGTTGTCCACGATCTTCTCAAGCGCTAGGGACAGGTTGCTCTTGTCAATGTTTGTCTTCCTTAGATCAGCTTCGACTATGCGTAACCTCCTCTCAGCCTTCTCAACGTTCGCCCTTTCGGTGTTGAGCTGAGTCCCCGTCTCTCCAAGCTCGCTTTCCAAATCCATACTCGCCTTCCTCGTCCTTGCAAGCTCAATTTCCTTCTCCGCCACCTGGCTCAACCTTTGCTTCCCGACCTTGTCAATCTCTGTGCTCATCTCAGAAATCATTGCGTTGTTCATCTCGTTCTCCGAAGTAAGCTCAATGTACGCTTCGCACTTATCGTCGTACTTCTTGGTCATCTTCTCCAGCTCATTGTCAAGACGTCCCGTCTCTGTCTCCAGGTCAGCCTTGACGTCGACGAGGACGGAAATTTTCTTGCGCACCGTATCAAGAGCAGAGTCAGACTTCTTCAGATGAGCCAAAGTTACCTCGTGGTCCCTTCTCTCAAGCTTAAGATCGTTGCTCTTCACCGAGAGGGTCTTCTCAAGTGTCGACGCCAATTTCGACAGCCTGTCAATCTCGGCGTCGTCCTCTTCGACAAACGTCTGCAGCCTCGAGCTGACAGCAGAGACCACCCCGGAAACGAAGTGCCCAGAGAACGACTCGACGCTCTTGGACCTGAGCTTTAAAGTTGATCTTCCAAGTTCGTTGGTAAGCCTAAACTTCTCCGCCGCGAGGGCCCTCTTCTCCTCGTCCAAAGATCTGATCTTATTCGTCAGGTCCATCTTTGTGCTAGCAAGTTCGTCCCGCACGTGGTGAAACTCTCCCGTTTGTTTTTCGAGCTTCTCCTTGGCGTCAGTGAGCTCGTTCCTAGTGTCTGCGCAATTCTTCTCTAGGACTTTTTTCATGTGCTCCTCGTGATGTAGTTTCGTCGTCAGTTCCATCCTATAGTGCTTGTCCCGCTCAACCATCGTGAACATCCCCTGCATTTCGATGTTCTGGGTGTTGAATTGTCTGGCGAGGTCCTCATTTTGATTCTCCATGTCCTCAAGTTGTAAGTTCAGATCCTCGATCTCGTTGTTCAGGGCTTCTTCTTGCTGTTCCATTTCCGAGATCTTGTTCTCAAGTTCTTCTTGCTTGCTCCCCATATCTTGCAGTCCGCTAATTATCAAATCAGACTCCTCCTGCAGGTTTTCCTTGGCATGTTTTTCGTGCGTCAGATTCATTTGGGTTTCTTTGAGTTGCTCCTTGAGTTGAGCAATCTCATCCTTGAGAACTTGGTGATCATGGTAGTCGTCGTACTCGCTATCGAGGTCAAGAGATGTGGCCGCCCTTCGCCTGGGGGTAGAAACGGTCTTGTTCTTCTCATTGTCATCCGAGTTCTCGCTAAGCGAAGGCAAGGGGCGCGGAGTCGGCGGAGGCGCCGTAGGACCGTTTGCAGCCGGACTCGAAACCTTGTTGAGTTTACTGGTCAGTCTTCTCAGTATGTTAGAAGAAGCGTTGATTGTGTGGTTTTGCCCAGTTTTCTGTAAAGCAGAAAGGATACTAGCAGGGGAAGCTGAAACGGATTGGAGTTTTTTGGCTGACGACGGACTAGGACTAGTAACTCCCCTTGCCGCCGATACCCGTCGCGAAAGTTTTCTGAGAGGCGAACGGCTGCCGGAGGTCGTCCGACGACGGCCACTGCCGCCTGATGAGGAGGATAAGGTTCGACGACGGCTTGGCGATGGAGAAGATACGCGACGGCTTGGCGACGGAGAAGATACGGATAAGGGTGACGCAGTAGCGGTAGATATGGTCAAAGGGGGTGGAGCCTTCGCCCCAGCCAGGGAGGAGAAGGATCCTTTTGTGGGGGACACAGGAGAGGAAGAAGCGGTGGTAGATGGAAGAGGCAAATGGTGGTTTCGGGGATCATGAGCCTCAGCGATTGCCTTAGTAAGCTCAGATGTAAGGCGCATGACGTTGTCTTTCTCAATTTTGAGTTGTTCATTGAGATCATCAACGTCTTCCGTGAGATTATCCACAAGTTCCTCTGCCTCCTCGGCGCGCTTCTCATGGAAGTCACGCTGCTGCATTGTTTCGCGGAGATCTCCCTTTAAAGATTCCACGCAAGATTCGAGCTCTCGCTGGAGGGCATCGTGAGACTCTTGGTTTTTCGCAATCGTGTTTTTCTGCTCTTCGAATCCAGCAATCATGGTAGTCATTTGTGCCTTAAGATCATCCTGCTTTGTCTCCATTAGCTTGATCTCGGCGTCGAAGCCCCCCTGCATCTTGTCAACATGTTCCTTGTGGATTGCCGCCATCTCTCCCATCATCATTTTGTATTCGTCAGCCTCTACTTCCTCCAAAAGATGCACAAAAGTTTGCCAAATCACATTGGCGATCCCATCCGCCTGAAGAGAATGCTTATGAATCTCGGAGATGAGGTCGTGGAACCCCATGGTGTAAACATAGAGGGCCCTGTACATTCTATCAATCAGTTTGGAGGGCAAACCAAGCACGACTAGCGACTGTCGGTCCAAGAAAACGTCCCTAAGGTATTTTGAGTTCAGGGTCGAAGTTGTCGTGTTGTAGGAATGGGGTGCCTGATTAGGGGCGATTGTTTTTGCAAGGTTCTGAGTGTTTTCGTTGGCCTCGTTTCTACTGACTATGTTGCTGTACGCCTGTTGGGACGGACAGGTGAAGCAAATAGGACAAACGCGCGCGCGTATGTAAGTCATCGTGTCAATATTGAGCTGTAGGTTCCCGTTGCCCTGCCTTGTACCGCTACCTCACCTCATGTAATCTCGAAGGGACCACCACACTGTGACCAGCTTGTCTCACCACAGTAGCCAACCAGTCCTCGACCTGTTTGTCAAGAGTTCTGAGCACAGTGCTGGCATTGACTGCGGTCGGACTTCCTCTCTCCTTCTTATCTCTTCCCTCGGAAGTGCCATCAAGCTGCTTGATAGGACTTCTCACTGTTGCCTCCGAAGATTCATACTGAGTCTTGGCGCTCACGGACACTAACGATGGCAGCTTTTTCGTAGGACTCTTGGAAGGCTTCGGAAACTTGAGGGAATTGGGAATGGGCACCCTCTGATGGGACGCTCCTCGATTACCTGCCAGAGTCTCTGGGGTTACAAAGTTGTTACGGAGCATAGCCTGGAGTTCAGGGTTTCTCGTGAACCCTATTTCACCTAACCATGCTATCTCATCTACCGCAGGAGGCGGAGAAGACGACATTGGTGTTAACTGTAAGATTGGGGGGCCAGGGATTGTAAAATCACGAAACCAAAATTCCTGAAATGGGTCTTTGTGCCTCTGTTGATGACAGCGCCGAGGCGACGAAGTCTCGACAGCTAGAGGCAAGCCTCAAGCAACAATATGTGCAGGAGCAGTCAAAGATAAAGTTGTTGCTACTTGGATGTGGAGGTGAGTGGATTTTCTCGTCCTTGGGTTCAGTGTGCTTGAATCCTCAATTTTATATCTAATTCACAACTAACACTTGCTCACATATACATACAGAAAGTGGAAAGTCAACAGTAAGTGGTTTATGGATAAGATGCTCGAAGGAAGGGTCAGAGAAGGGATATATATGCATTTTCTATTGTTCACCTCGATCCGCGTGACTCTTCTCCTCAAGATTTCAACCCTTCTGACACTTCTCCTTCCATGTCCTCCGCAGATTTTCAAGCAAATGAGGATTCTCTATGGATCTGAAAAGACAAACGAGGAGTTACTCCATTTCAGAGATATTGTGCGCACAAACTGCCTCACGCTCATCGTGGTCCTTTGCACCTTTGTTCAAGATAAGTTGGATCTGACGAATTTACTTTCGAGACAGGAGAGGAAGGCCCACAATGAGATGTGCGACGCGTTCGACACTTATAAGGATAGCGCGGAGCAGAGCAACGCCCTTAGGTCAGTAAGGTGTTTGGATTTTCGAGTGCTCAGTGGCGACTATCATCTTATCGTTGTCACGAAGACTTGTGAGGATTTCCAATTCACTCTCACCCTCTTTCTTCTCGCTCCTTTGTTTCACTCCTCTCTGCATTACTCTCCGTCTCATCCCCTCATCCCACAGCTTCACAGTGTTTCTTCCCCATATAAGGACACTTTGGAATTCGGAGGCGTTCCAGGCCGCGCACAAGCGAAGGGCCGAGACCAACGCCATTGACGGTCATCACGTCTTCCTCCACGACATGGATCGAATTGGGCGCGACGACTACATCCCCACCGAGGCCGACATGCTCCTCAGTCGTGTGCGAACCGAGGGCGTGGTAACCCACAGTTACGAGATTCCAGCCGGGGACGGCTCCGCCATATTCGAGATGTACGACGTTGGGGGTCAGAGGTACTTCAGGAAGACTTGGCTCCATTGCTTTGATGCCGTGGATGCCATCATTTTCGTTGCGAGCCTGAGCGAGTACGACCAGAATCTCGCCGAGGATAGGAGCAAGAACAGGATGATGGAGGCGATTGACCTTTTCAAGAGTATTTGCGAGAACGAGTACTTCGAGAACACGTCTATCATGCTCTTTTTGAACAAGAAGGACCTCTTCCAGACAAAAATCCTTTCCAGTAACATCTCGGCAGTTTCCGAGTTCTCTAACTACTACGGTCCTAAGGGCGACTACGACTCTGGCGTCGAGTACTTCATGGAGAAGTTCCTTGAAGTTAACGAGGATCCTTCTAGGGCCATTTACACCCATGTCACCTGCGCCACTGACACCAACAACGTCGAATTCGTATGGGCGAGCTGCAAGGACATTATCCTACAACAGAACATCGGCGATTCGGGGTTGTAATGGAATGGAAAGGGGATTAATAAGAGGGGCGTTTTGTTGCAAGAAAATGAATTTTAAGGTTTTAACCTGACGGAAATTTCAACCCCCCTTTCAAAGACCCAAATCTGATCTAATAACCGTCTAATAAAAAACCTCAAATGGACGTCTCCAACTGTGCGAAGCACCTCTTGAGTCCCCCAACGAGCTCCGGCAACGCCTCATACCTTTCTTTGTTGGTTTCCATAGTACACTCTATCAAGTCCTTGGTCCTCTTTTTCAAAGCAATCAGAGAGTCGAGGATGCCCTCAGCGCAGACCTCGTGGACCTTGATTCTGTTGAGGTCTAGCGGGATTTCGTTGTCAGACTCAATGTCAGAGAGAAAATCAACGTAGGCTCTGAGGTTGGCAAGAGGAGAAATGGGAGTGAGGATATCAAAGCGGGCGAGAAACCCCTCGTGATCCTCGGTGATCTTGTCGAGTTTGTCCGACCTTTCTTCCTGTTTCCTCTTGTAGTCTTTAGCCATGTCGATACCCTGGGCGAGGAGGAACGAGCGTGGAGGAGCGAAGCGAGTAAGAGAGATATTAGAATTCAGCACTACTGACAGTCGCTTCGCTCCAGCTGCTCCATCGACACTCCAGCCCTCACCTCCGCCTCAAGAACTTTCCAAGTTTCAAAATCTTTGTCGATACCTTGCTGAAGTGCCTCGTTCTTCTGCTGGAGAGCTTCGGCTTGTTCCTTCAGGGACATAAGAATGTCCCTATTCATGGCTTTCTCGTAATCCGCATTCACCTTTTTCACTTCGGTAAGCTGATTATCAAGAGACTTGCGTTTATCGTCCAACTACATTAGTTAGAAAGGCGAAAATGAGGTGTAAGTACTCACAAAAACTGTTAATTAAGCCAAGATACCGTCCAATGGCATCAATAAATAGCAACAACGACACCAAGCCCGACTCTCGTTCTCCCTCCGACCTCAAACACTACTCAATTTCCTGATTCAACCACTCACCTTGAGATGTTCTCCCCTCAGTTCATCGACAGTGTGTTCGAGGTCTTTCAGTTGCGCCTTCAAATTCTCCATTCCTGATATTTTGATGGCACTTTTGGATGAGCAGTGTTTTCTATATCTTAATCTTTTTTGGGTCCTGCGTTCTGCCATCTTCTGCCTTTGTATTTGTTCCAGTTATGAGCGGATGGGTTCAAAACTTTGACAATCTGAATCTTCAGGCCAGCAAGCAACCTTCACTGAACGACGAGGTGGAAGTTCCTACTGTACCTTCCATGTTGATCACGGTGGGTCCCCAATGCTCCGGAAAGACGACTTCAATGACTCGAGGCTTCGGATCAGACGTATTTGATGTGACAATAGATGACCAGGATGGGGTTTACATTCGCGTTGGAAGGGAGGGTTTCATTGAGCCGAATTTCCTGGGTCCAAAGGAGGCGCAGCTTGCCTCAGACGGCAAAAATACGGAGCAGCGTCTCGTGTTATGTAGGCTTTTGAACAACATAACGAGTGATGATTTGACGTGTATGCTGCCAACGCCTGAGCCGATGAAGGGGAAGGTGAGGAGCGAGTGGCGTAGGAATGGCGTTGACGAGCGCAGCGAGGTTAGCGAGCAAGAGGGTAGCGAGGAGCTAGGAGCGAAGCGATGGGTGAGGGGACGAGTACCAAATGCCAAAAACATTCCTCACTCCCACCCAATCTCCCACTCCTCTCAGCTCTTGATTGCTGTGGAGTGCTACATCGAGAATTGGCTCGCGGGAGCGGAGGAGGGGGAGGACGAAATAGTAACGACCGACGAAATCGACGTATTCGACGGCAGCGCTATTTGGCCCGGTGGGATTGAGGCTGCCAAGGCCGCGCTGGGGAGGGCAACGAGGGACAGAGGGAAGAGGGTGGTGTCTTGGGGGAACACTAATGCAAGGTACAGCGATTATTCGGTCGCGCTCGAGGAGGCAGAGAGAGCTAACCGGGTGGTGCACTTCGTCAAATACCTTCCACTTGGGTTGGGCGAGGACATTGGAGAGTTCCTTGGCGGTGGGGTTGGGGTTGGGGTTGCGGGTGCGGATATGGGCGTGGGCGAGGTAGCGGGTGGGGTTGAGGGTGACAGGGGATCGACGCCCCCATCACCCCCCTCTGACACATTTCTGTCCGGCGACCTTGAGACGCTTTTGCTCCGCAACATTAAAAGATTCGCAACGACAGGTCGCTATATCCCCTGCGAGGCCATCCAGATAACGCTCGATAGGGTCACGGACATGCTGAGTGAGACCATGCCGCCAAAGTACATTCTGGAGAACAAGGGGAAGGAGAAATTTCTATACCGATGGGACTCCAATTTATGCGAGGCCGCCGGCTTTATCATGGGGGGTGGACGATACGTGAGGAAAAAGCAGCAACGTAGACGATAGACGATGAGAGGGTTGACCTTATAATAAGAGTGTTTATTAATAGTGACCTCGAAGTGCATCACACAATTACTGGAGGATCATTTTTTATATAGTTTTAACATATCGTAATCCCAGCTCGCCAAGGCCTTCATCACACCAGCATCTCTAAAGTCCCAGGTCAATTCCCCGAATCACTTACCACAAGGATCTAAAAGAGGCTTCCTTTTGTCATCGTTCTTTTTCTTAGTTAGAATTGATATTTCAGCTCTTGTGATTGTTTTGAATCCAATAAAACTCATTATTCAACAATTAAATTAAGATGTTGTCACAACTCTTGACAGGAAACAACGAACGGAATGAATCCCAGGAAGGAAAGTCTCGGAGCACGCGGCTCGGTGAGAAGAAGGGCTCTTCTGGATCATCACAGAGGCAAAACCGACCAGCGAAAAAGGCTTGGGAGGGAGAATACAAGTCGTTCTTATCTAGGGTGGGATGGATAAAGTATCGGGGTCAAAGTTCACCCAATTCTAACGTGGATTCTCAAACTAAGCGGTCAAGAAGTAGTGATTCTGAGCAAGATGACAATGATGAGTCATTCCCTGGGCCTCCAAAGGAACCAAGTACTAGAGGTGGCGCGTTTGGAAGCATTTTTGGGGGCCGTCAGTCTCAGCCATCCACAAATGCTGGTGGTGGTGAGGTGAGTTGTCGGTGTGCTGTTTTGTCACCGTGCATGAAAAGGCCTGTTGGTTAGACACCAGTACCGTCGCGACACGCTTTGAAACTAAAACTGCCCTTCCCTCCCCTCCCACTCACGATCTCTTATCCTCACCTCCTCTAACCACCTTCCTCACCCTCCCAGGACGATTTGGATTGCAGTCGCCACACCGCCGCCTCTTCGTCTTCATATACGTCCTCCTTCATATCAAGTTCTCCATCGGTTAGAAATCCCCAGTTCGGCTCGAGGTCTCTTCCCAATCAAGGCATGAGAAGGTCAGTGTCCTTTGGAAACACAGACCAGGCCAACGATGTCTCCTTTCTTTCCCTCGACTCGATAAAGGAGGAACTTTCGGCGAGTAGGAACGGACAGAAGGTGAGATTGGACGAGCGACGGCTGGAGCGAAGCGACTGCAAACCCATTATACTTCCTTCCTCATAACTAACAATCTTCAACTCGTCGCTTCGCTTCGCTCGCTCATGGCAGCCCCTCCGTCCTCCTACCAACTCAGAACCCTCCACTGCCGCCATCAAGGTCCCTAAACCCAACATAGAGAGGAAGCTTTCCGCCAATTCTCTCACATCTGCAAGTAGTTCGGATTTTGACGAAAATGACATGAGAAAGCTTGCCGATGGAGGACACGGTGCGCAACTGCCTACCGTTATTTACGAGCCTGATTACGACAACGGCGACAACGACGACAATGGCGACAATGTCCCAACCCCAAAGATACACAACATGTACAGCAAGGACTACTCCAGCTCAAACAGCATCGACGACGGCAAGCAAACCCCCCTACCGCCACTTACAGGAAGCAACACGACCAGCCGATCGAGCTCAGGGAATCAAATCAACCCTTCTACCTCACCAACATCCGGGACATCCGGCACATCTGGTGTTATGAAGCCCCCTCCCATCCAAACGAAGAAATTTTTCCCTTCCTCCTTTATTCCTGACCCAATTTCCGACCGTACAACGATAACTGAGCCTAATTCAGCCCCCTTCATCGACCACAACAATGAAAAGGCTGTCAAGGGAGGTAATATCTTCGGGGCCTTGTTCGCGAAATCCAATACCAGCACACCCGTTTCGAAGCAGGATTCTCCGCTGACACCCATGAGTCAACAAGAAGATCTTGGCGTGGGGGTTATGAGCCCCATGAGAGTTCCTCTCCCTCCGTCAGCTGCAAGGCCTGTTAGCAAATCCATCACCATGTCGACGAGTCTCCCCAATTTGAGGAACGCTCACCCGCCTACTCAAACTTTCCCGTATCAAGCAGATATGGCCAGACCACCGCCTAGGGGGGCGAACAACAGCAGTCCCCTTAACAATCGCGTCGTTACCTCTTCGCCATCAAATTCCTCCACAACAGCCCCGGTCCAAGTTCCCGACGACAAGACCCTTCGAGCCGCCTTCACGGAGTTCCACAATTCCCAACAATTCGGCCAGGACTCGACGTCAGCCTTCCTTGGAGATGAGCTCTCAGTTCACCACCAGAACAACTTTGGAAGCTTCTTCCAAAACGGTACACCAACCGACAGTTCGGGTATGATCATTTCATCATCAATGACTAGCTTCTCATCGTCGCTTCAATCACTTGACGAGCACAATCCAACCCTCCTTCCATCATCCTCCGCCTGCTATCCTCTCTTCCTCCCCGTCGAGGATGTTGACTCCTGGGATGACCTGCAGCCAACTTCGGGCGAAAGAAGCTCCACCAGCCCAACAAAAAGGAGGCAAAATTCCAAGATAGCGCAAACGAATAATTTTATTCTCCCTGCTGTTATGTACCGTTCTTCAAACCTTTGCCCGACGGCATTCAAGAGCTACCCAAGGGGGGATTTCTTCCAACCAATTGGCAGGAGACCAAAGAATGCAAACGGTTCTTTGGACGTCCCCCCCCCTCCACCGTTAAACTCACGTGGTGATCCTGGAGCCCCTCCCTCACCACCCAGGAAACCAGGCGGGGACGAACCTACGCTCTCTTCAAGCCCAGACTTTGGGTACTACGACGAGGCTAACGACAACACAAGCCCACCGACTTCCCCAAGGTCAGCGGCCAAGGTTTCGAAGAGCATCAGAGGGCCCTTCAACCCAATTTCCTTGGGACATGTTTATATGTCGCCGGTCATTGTAATTACCACCATAAACGTAACCAACGACCTGCAATCTCGGCACTTGACGATTCATCAGAACTACCTCTTCGAGTATGACGCCGTCAACAATCATGTACCCTTGGGTTTCGCCCACCTTGAGGGTTGCAAACTCCACCAGCTCGATGCGATATCCTTCGATATCTCGTTTCTATCTGGCAAGGGGGAGGCGCACAGCGTGAAGGTCCGCTGCAGCAGCGAGGAGCAGTGCAAGATGATATGTGAGGAGATCAAGTTCGCAAGCAACCTCAAGATCGACGACCTTTACGAGGTGGACATGGACGAAGAGGAGGATGTTCTAGGAAAGGGGAGGTTCGCGTGCGTGAAGAAGACAAAACGAGTCAACGACGATAGGGAATGTGCTATCAAGATAATCGACAAGGAGAGTTTCTGGGCGAGGGTCGCGGCGGGAAGGGAAAGAAAGGACACGCTGGTTAGGGAGCTCACGATCCAGGCCGCCCTTACTCACTTCGCGATGGATCACCAGCAGAGCTTTAGACCAGTGTTCGTAAAGCTTTATGGGGTCTTTGAGACTCAGAAGCATCTTGTGATTGAGATGGAGTGCATGACCGGAAAGCCTGGAGACCTCTTCCAGCTCCTTAAGCAACGAAATTCAAAGCTGGATGAGGAGGAGGCCTCTCAGTTCATCTTTAACATTCTTTGGGCCGTCAAGAGCATGCTGAGCGTCGGAATAGCACACAGGGACATTAAGCTAGCGAATTTGCTCCTTACCGGGGATGAGTTTGAGAGGAAGAATGGGGTACTGGTGAAGGTCGGGGACTATGGGATGAGCAACTTCGTCGATCCCTACAACGGCCTCTTGCACGGTAGGTGCGGCACCCCTGGATACGTGGCACCTGAGATTTTAAGGGCCGGGAAGAACCAGGGTTACAGGAACAGCGTCGACCTGTTCTCCCTGGGGGTCGTTATGTATACCCTCTTGTGCGGGTACGAGCCGTTCTACGGCGAGAGCGACGCCGAGCTGGTGAAATGCAACAAGAAGGCTCAGATAGTCTTTGACGAGGACTGGGAGGGGGTCAGCGAGGAGGCCAAGGACCTAATTTGCAGGATGTGCGAGCCGGACCCTGAGAAGAGGATCGGGGCGGAGGAGGCACTGAAGAGTAAGTGGTTCACGGAGTGCAAGTTCGGCCACGACATACTCATCAAGGAGGCAGGCAAGGCAGGGGCAGCGGAGACATGCACGGTAATGTGAGCGAGAGGGGCGTGCGAGCGCAAGGGAAGGGGTTTTAAGGGGGAGGGGAGGGAGGAGACACCTGGACATACCACTGACATACCACGGACATATCATAACACCACGGGCATACCACAATACAATAACACACACCAAAAACAAACACAAAACAAAACAAAACAACAACACACCATGTCAGATTTCCAACATGAAGCTGACCACCGAAGATTGCTACAATTGCAATTGCGGTTATAGAGTGCCTACTGAAATACTGTTACCTGCAAAATGCACAAGATTTGAACAAAATATCTTCATCTTTATTTTCTCTTTTCCGTCTTAGTAGATATCATCCTCCGTTCTCAAATACTCCCCAACATCCCCCTGATGGAGCACGACATTTCCCGACGGTTCGAGTTCCTTGCACTGTGCCGTGCTCTGTGCCGCCACTCCAAATCCCAGCGGTACGTCGTTCATGCTGAGTACGACGACCCCACCGTACTGGGGCACCTCGTCGGTCATGCGACCGAGGCCGGACTTGGGAACGTTGTTGCCGTAGAGGAACTGCATCTCGGAGGAGGGCTTTACCCACACCTTGTAGAGGGCGTACTTGTTGATGACGTCGAGGGCTGCGGGAGGAATGCGAGAGAAGCGACGAGAGATATGTTAGTATTATAGTTCTAGCTGTGACGTGACTGAGCGACAACAAGACAAGATGGCATCCAGCCTTTACTGTCTCTTCGCTCCAGCCCTCACCTGTTATGTGTAGCTTGAAATTCTTGGACTTTGTGAACTTCCCAAAGCAGGTGCCAAGGGAGAGGATAGTTTCGGATGGGAGGGACATGCTGGCCTTAATGAGGGACTCAGACACGTAGTAGACGCGATCCTTCTGGAGACGGAACGCATGATCCTCTGTTGGATTCTTCACCAAGTGTTCTACGTTTTTCCCTATGTATTTACTTAACTTTTCGAACAATTTCTTGAGCTGAGAGGGAATGGAGGGACATTTAATGAGGCGTGTTAGGGAATATAGTAAGAATTAGTGATAATGATAGATTATAAGGAGATAAAGTGGTGCCCTCCCCCTCAACCATCGAGAGGAGGCCAGGTCCAAAATCTTTTAAAGCTTACCTCATCGACTGTCAATGGGCGCATATTGCGTAGATATTTTGACTTGTTTTGGTGATAGGTGATTTATGATATATTGCTTTACTTTCAGAATAAAATTTGGACAAAATGGATTGGGGCACCCAATTTCAAGGAAACTCAAAGAATATTGATAAAACTCCCTCGTTTCACGCTTAATTTTCTTCAATAGACTCACACATAGATCAGTTTATACTCAGTGATTCATATTTACAATATACGGCTTTCTTGATTATTCTCACAAAGCCGGTACTTTTCGATATAACTCTTTATCCTATTTCCTCAATCAAACCTTCCTCAAAATGAGTGAGGCGATCAAAGTATGCGTACGTGTTAGACCACTTCCAGGATCATCACCTCCATACAAGCCTTCATCGTCAACATCCCAGTCTCAGACTTACGGATGCATCTCGACCCTACCTTCTGATCGTACTACCCTCTCCTTGACGGGATCTACGATATCGAAGAGGGACAAGAGGAAAGGTGTATCTGGGGATGCGAGCCATGTTGTTCAGCCGACCCAGCTGAGGACGTATGCTTTCGACAATATTCTTCCTCCTCCTTCCAGCAATGAGGACCTGTACAAGGAGGCGGCAGCCACGGTCGTAACAGCGGTGTCAAAGTACAATCAGGATGGAACAGGTGAGGTTTGAAGGAAGGCCGCAGCGAAGCGACAGCAACGTATTGCTTATCTTTATAACTAACAACCTTCTGCTTGTTGCTTTGCTCCTCGCCCCTTTGCTCATTCCAGTCTTCTTCTACGGTCAGACTGGTGCCGGAAAGTCCTGGTCCTGCTTCGGCGATATTTTGACGACCTCCGACATCTCCACCTCCACCTCCAACGACGGCGTGATAACACGCGCCCTCCGTGACCTCTACTCCCCCCCCTCCACCCCC
>JGI24540J26637_10000726_pt1 | contig 14129 bp, 12 predicted proteins | sample NorSeaMetagenome_FD_26637 | JGI IMG/M metagenome (IMG submission 26637)
AACTTAGCCTTCACTGAAGCCTTGCTTTTGGCGGGCGACTTGCTTCCAAAGTCGAGGAGACCATCAACCTTGTCTTTTACGTAACCGTATCCACCGTTATTCAGTGCGACGGACCTGATTCTCAACGTACCATGGGGATTGTCGTAGGCGTAGCTGCACCAATTCATGGGGCCCAACATGATGGGCTCTGCGTCGTCGTCATCCTGCATAATCACGATGGTGCTGTCAGTACTTCTGTTCTCAATCCTGTAGGGTGGCTGCCCTCCTTTGGATCCTGCATCGCCCCCATTAGCTTCGTCCAACGTGATAATGGTTGACGCCCCCGACTTGGTGTTCTTGGTCCTAAGAATTTCGCCGACCCTCATCCCCATCCTGTCGCAAAAGTGAAGAGTCCCAAGTTGGTCAACAGGAATGATGTGGGTTCTATATGTGATCGAGTCTCCAGTAAAATCATCGCCAGATCCGGCTATTGACGCCTTACGCCTTCCGGTGGAACTTGAGTCAAAAATATCAGCAGGTTCGGTGGTGGTTCTCAAAGCAATGAACCTTGTCTTGCTCGAAGCATGTCCGAACTTGCTAAAGCTGTAAACAACAGATGCCTCCCCAGCCTTGACAATGATCTCCAGGCCCTTAAACCTTCCCATTTTCCAGTCTCGGTCAACAATCTTCGCAGACTGCTTCACGTTCCCCTCGAGAGGCACGATGGTAATGTCAGCCTTGAACTTGTTCCTGACAACAAATCTAGGATAGAAAGTCATCAGGTTGCTCTGTTGGAAGGCGCCGGTCATAGTCTCCACACTGACGCCAAAGTATATATTGCCGCAGTTAATCTCTCCAATCTGTCCGACGTTGTCAAGTCCAATCTTTTCGCTAAAGTCTGGTTCAAGGGAAATGCCTTTTCCCCCGCTGTTGCTGCCCCCTCTTAGAGACCCGCAATTAAGAAGGTCCTTCCTCGCAGTAATAGGGCCATTTTCCTTCACATTCCACCACTCTGTAAGCTTGTCTTTGTAGACCCCCTGGTTGGGTATCGTCCGAATCCAGTTTCCACCCCAATTGTCTCCTAGCGCTCTACCCTGGTCTCCCGAGTCAACGAGTACCGGTGCACTGCCTAGTGTTGTATCGTGGAGGGACTTTTCTCGTCCTGAGACCTCGTACTGAAGGCTCATTCCTGTTTTATTCACGACCCAGTAGGGGCTGAAAATATTTAGCATCTTGCAGGTGTTTCGCATATGCGCTCCGCTGACCTTGAAGATTACCTCGTCCTCTAAATTACCTCTGACTGTCGGTAGAGCCCTTCCTCCTGACATAGCCTTTAGGTTCAGTTCGATGGGGTTGCTCTCCCTCGAGCTCCCATCTTCCCTGCTAATTGAGATCCAGAGGCTCTCGTTTAGGTCGACACCGGTCAGTTTGACTTCGCTTCCGACCTTTATGGTACCCTTTGAGTTGAAGGGTGCAGCGTCTCCTCGGGAAGTCCCCATAATTGCTCTTCCCTTGCTGCCTATTGAAGAGGATGAAGATGAAGGTCGCGAAAACTTGAACGTCTTATTCTTTTGCTTCCTGAACCCGAACCCATGGTTAGAACGCTTCTTCTTCTTCTTCTTCTTTGGTTGCCCTCCGTTCCTCAACGATGACGAAGACCAGGGGGGGGTGTTATTTTGGAATGGGTCCCCATAGCCCTTTTTCACTTTCTGAAAGCAGTGGAACTGAACGTTGAAAGGGAGACTGCTGCTCAACACTATACTGGGCAAGACACGTATCGCCGTGTCCCATGCCTTGGTAGGCTGGAGTGCGACTGAGGGGGGGGCGTGTGCGTTTGCGTTAGAGCCACGACGCGAATGCACGGAAGGAGCAGGCGCTCTGTGAATTGTAGTCCCGCCTTCATTTATGAGCTGTTTCCTCACGACGTTGATTCCGACTCTCGCGTGCGCTCTAGAAACATCTCTATCCGCTTTGAGGTTCCAAAGGAAGTCTCTGTCGAAAATTACGGGATTCCTCCACTTGGACTGCCCCTCGTCTCGGATCCTCAAAAAGTGGAGTGACTTGGAAAGGACGACGTTAAGAGGTATTCCTGCATTTTCTCCCTCATCCAGATCAAGTCTCATGACAAATTCGGCCTTCTGCAAGCAATAGGCCATCTTCTCTTCGACGCTCAGCCCCCTGCTGGGTGAACTCTTGACCTTGTAGATTTCTACACATATCGGGGTGTTGGCTTGAATAATGAAACTCGAGCGAACCGTTAAAGAGACCGTTTCTAAAGGGTCGGTGACCGGGGCGATCGTCAGAGTAGGGAGGAAGCGACTGGCAGGAGACCACTCCCTTGGGTTGAGGTATGATAGTGGGAAGATTACCTTTTGGAACGCTGGGACTTGGATGTTGTTGATGTTCCGGAAATGCTGAAACTTCAGTGAGATTGTGTCGCCGCTCCTAAAGAACCTGTGATGCTTCCTCTTGGTAAAATCGGCGCCAAGCTTTAGGGGTCTCGTTCTCCCAACATGGCAAATGTCAAAGGAATCGAGCGCTATCTCCTTCACTACATCCTCGTAATTGGAGCTTTGCGATGCCCTGGTGATGGCATTGTCACCATTCCTTGCGACGCTGCCGAAGTAAAAGTCGTAACCCATCGTATTATGAATCCTGATCAAGCTGGAGCTTTCGAAGATGCTCTTGGCATTCATGGTTCTGCTCCTGACGGCCTGCTCAAGTTCATAGTAGCTGATGCACCCATCCCCATCGAGATCTACGCGAATTATGAAAGTCTCCACCATTTTGTTAAGCTCGTCTTCCGGCATAAACTGCCAGGAGGTGGAAAAGAATTGTTTGACAATAGGAATAACCTCTTCCTTGTCCAAGAGTCCATCATCATTCTCGTCGACGCTCAGCCAAAATTCCCGGAGATTGTCGATGTTTCTTTCGATACTCAGCTTCTCAAACACCTCTGGGGTGATTTGAATCATCTTCTGAAGGATCGATAAGGTCCTAAGAGTCTCGGGAGTAAAATCAATCTTGAGAAAATCTGGGCATTTGATGCCTATTCTAGTCCTCTTCCCAGAAGGAATCTCGTCGTCGTCGTCGTCGTCGACCTCAAGTACGCTATTTGGTCTAACCAGATCGTCATCCTTGATGTCGTAGCCGAAGCTAAGGAATGCGCTCCATGGCTCAATGATCATCCCCATGACTCCATGCGTAGTGTTCAGGCACTCGACGTAAATGCGCGTCTCCAAGTGAACGCTCAGTCCATAGTTTGTAATATCCTCCCCGGCACCGGCAACGCCTTGGTCGCTCTCTGGTCCCTCTTTCTTCTCGTTTCCCTCTCTTTCTGTCTCCTTCTCAGAGGTCGAACTGCTAATATTCAAAAAGCCGTCCTCCGAATCCGGAACGAAGTTCAGCCTGCATATTGCCTTTGTATCGCATATCCCTATGTTGAGAAGACTCTTCGAGAATATCAAAGCGTTGCCAGCTGAGATTAGAGCACTCTCCAGATTGAACACCAGACTGGTGTCAAACCTAAAGAGGTTTGTGTCTTGCCTTGCCTTCTTGAGAGTAACGTTTTGGACGTGACTTGCAAGAATATCAATGGCCCCCTGGTTGTAAGCAGCATTGCGGTCGCCTTCCAACAACCACCTGGTATGCAAGGCGTATCCAGGATCCAAATTTCTCATGTTTGAAGGAGGTATCAAGCCAGCTTCGATCAAGGATTCCCAGCAAAACTTAGCGAAGTCGTAGCTCTGTAGAACGCGGACCAGCTTTCGCTGAACAATCTTGGCATCTTGACGATTCAGACTGTTCCTCGAGCAGCCACACTCCGACATATAAATTTTGAAGAATGTTTCGATACCGTCTGGGTTAGTCCACTTGACTGGAGGTGGGAATTCGTGCTGTGTGTTAACACCCGTGATCTCGTACACAATGACCGGAGAATTGAACTCCTTGAGGTCAGAAAAGTACACAATACCGTGGGTGACACCTAAAGCCTTTTGGTTCGGGCCATCTTCCTCTGAATTCTTCATCTTGAACATGGCGTCCTCCAACTCCTGGAAGGAGACGTTGTTGTCGTGGTTGGCATCGACGAGATGCATGAAGTTCACGAGCTCGCGCTCCAGTTCCTTTGTGGTGATCTGAGATGCCTTGCCTTGCCTGACGAGGGAAGAGCTTTTGCTCTTCACCTTGTGTCTCTCGAGCAGACAAAGGACGACCTTCTTTACCTCATTCTGGTCCAGAGAATCGCTTGCGTCCGTATCTATTTGCTTCCATATGTGACGAAGGGCTTGACGCCTGGAGTTCAGGAACCTAACTTTCTTCTTCATCGCCTCTTCCTCTTCCTTCCGCTGCTGCGCTGCTTCCAATCTCTTCGTTTCTTCCTCGCTTAGGGCAAACACTTTGGATAGGGCGGCGATGCAGCCGCTGAAGACAGCATTTAAAGATGGAGTCAAATTGAGCTTGATGGAACCGATACCAATTTCGATGGAAACGAACACAGTCCCCATGATTGTATCAGCGCGATCTTCGTTTGAGCCTAATCCGTCAATTTGAACACTGGGCGAAAACTGCATACCTCTCTCGTCAAAAGTTTCGGAAGGGGAAAGTCCAAAGGAATGTCTGTCATCAGAGTTATGGAACGGGGAAGTAACAGGCGAGTGCAAGTTTCTCGGCGAATGGGGAGACGTTGATGCGCTAATGTTACTCATACGTGAGTAACCCTTGTAGAGAATATTCAGAGGACCGATCTCGATAGCTGACTTGAAAGGAAGGTGAATAACACGGAGGTATGAACCTTGCTGCGTTGACCCATCGAGGCTGCAACCCCGGGCAGTGAGGCGATCAAGAATGAACTTGATTTGTTCGCCGGCAGCAGAAGTGTCCGAATCCGCTGTCAGGTCCAGATCGGTAATGTTAATGTCAATGAGGCCAGATTCAAGAATCTTTTCGTGGAGCAGGAGAGCGACTGAGATGTTCTTCATTCGCACGGTGTAGCCCAGAGCGGCACCGTTGAAGATGGTTCCGTTTGTAGGTCTAGAGGCCTCAGAGGGGGTAGAGGAGGAGTTGTGGCCTTCTTGGGATTTTGTTTTTTGTTTTTTGTTTTTCCGTCTCTTCTTTAACGACAGCCTTTTCATGCCAACGCCCTTGCGTTTTTTGGCCTCTTCAATAGTGACCGATGATGGGATCGGCAAAGGAGAAACATCCGAAAGGGGGGATACAGCTACACCTACAGATGGGTCGATAGTGAGCACCGGGGCCGATGGGGAGGCCTGGAAGGCGGGAGAAGTTACATCCGCGCCAAAGAATTTGGATAGGTCTTTGGAAAAACGCTTTGGCGATGAAGATTTGTCCGCTTTAAAGCTCTGAAGAGGTGGTAGTTGGGGAGTATTTTTGGAAGACACTGTAGATTGCATCGAGCGTTCGGCATCTTCCTCCGTCTCCTCGATGATGCCAAGGCCAATAGTGTGAAGATCCCGCATCAGAGAACGAGGCGTTTCCGACTGGTGCGCACCCTCTTCGTTCGTGGGTTCATCATAGTAATGGAAATCACTTTCTAACCCTTCGGGCTCAAAGTCAGACGCAGAATCACATTCTGAAGCAACGCTCCAGTCCGACGCATCGCTCTCATCGTCTTCGAAAAAACCCTCGGCAAGAGTTCCGTCTTTTGAGGTAGCAGATGCGTTAGGTTGGGGCTTCCCAGCCAAGGTAGGGCAAGCAAGAATTGCCTCGACTCCCTTGAGGGTAACTGCGAGCTGAGTAGGTAGTGCAACAATAATAAGGTCCTCCAAAGCCAAATCGACTTCAGCTCTATTGTCGAGGGCGACTTCATTTGATGTCAAGAAGTTGACAAATGAAAGTTCCAGCATGTTAGCGGCAGGCAAAGCTTCGTCAACTTCAGGATCAAACTCCTTGGTAACTGTATCCCTCTCGTGCGCTGGTTCGAGGCGATGGATGAGAGCGCACGCAGATCCGTCGTAAAGAATTGGAGTATGCTCCGAAACCTTGACACAATCTGTATCAGGTTTTATCGAGAGATCCTTCGCTGAGAGAGTAAACTTCATCACTTGCCTTTTGTCNGATTCAAACAGGACGGAATCGTCTCTCGTTGAGGGTGATAAAGAGGGGAGCCCGGACGATGCTTGGGCATGATGTCGACTCTGCGTAAGAATAGATTGGAGGGCGATGGACATGAAGAGCTCATTTACAATCACATCGGTGCCAAGGTCAAACGAGACCATGTCAGTAACGTCGGGAATAACCAGCTGTATGCCGTCAAAATTAAGGTTGTAAATATTCTTGGGTGCCACTGCGGTAAGAGAACAGAAGAAGGGTTGTTGGTATAAGGTCGATCGTAGAATGCTGCTGTCGTTCTTTACCCGTCGCCTCACTCTTCACCGTGCTTACCTGCACCGAAAAGATCCCTCATCATGTCAATAACGCCTTCGCCGTCTCGCTTGTATATGTTCGATTTGAGGGGTGGCGGGGGTGGAGGATATTCTATCTTGGTTGAGAGAGGACGGTCTTCGAAATTCGCAGGAAGCGTGGAGGCCGGGTCACTGTAGCCGCCCTTGGAATCGTAGATAATGTGGTTGAAGAATTTGATGAAGTCCTCGAACTTTGCGTCACGCCTTGAAATGTCATACACCTCGGGACACGCGAGGACGCGATGGAAAATAATTTCGTTGTACGTCATGCGTCGCTCGAGAGCAGTAAGAATTTCTTCTGCGCCTGCGACTGTATGGTGGGCGTGAGTATCAGCTGACTTGGCAGACACTGGCGTCTCGTTGGATGCAGGTGCGGACTTCGCGTCGTTGCTTTTGGCCTTTCTCCTCTTTTTCGCGGGCCTGTTTTGCATCCTGTAGTATTTCTGGTAGATTTTCTCCTCTGCTAAGGTAACAGGGCCATACTTTGGAAGGGTCAAGCCAGCGGCAGGGAATTCGACAGTTTCGTCGATGTCCGTTAGGTGTTGGAGCTTGGAAGGATCAAAGAGGCCCTTAGTTATTGTCTCGCAGTAGGAGTTGAAGGAGGAGTCGCCTACCCAGTCGTCGATGAGGTAGAGGAGAGTGTAAAGAGGCTCGATAGTGGCGTTAATTTTCAGCGTACTGAAGTCCATGTCGTACTGGAAGATCGTGGAGGAGAAGGAGGGCGTGTATGCGATTCCCTGGGCTCGAGTCAAGCGAGGACAAGAGAGGCGGGTTAGGGTTGGGTCGCTAGCTGTGGAGCTAAACAAAATCGATGGATGAAGAGTCCAAGAGTCCAAGCTTACCTTTGAAATTAATGTTGAGATGCCAGACGTGGAAATATTGGCAGAAAGAGGGTGGAACACTGTGTGCAATTCGTAGTTCGCTTTTGCCGAGGGGTGGTTGTAAATCCGGGCAGCCTTGGTTGGTTCGTTGGCATCTGGAACTGGAGACGCAGTTGAGGATCGATTGAACGACTTTGAAGGGGATTCTTTAGGAGAGAGTGGGAATAGAGGGGGGGGGATGCCGACGTCTATGGATAGAGAATCTATTATAAGGGTGACTTGGGGCGAGGTTCCCGCCGTGGACTGCAAAGAGCAAGAGCGAAGCGACGAGTGGAGGAGGTGAGTGTGTTGTTGGATATAGGACGAGCGAAGCGAGTCTAAAAGAGGTTCGAAATAGGCAGGAGAAGCGAAGCGACGACTGCCCTCACCTTCAAATCTGCAGCCTTGAGTGAGATCATTGCAAAGTTTTTGGAGGGGGGAGGGAGAGGGGAGGAAAAGGAAGGTTTCGGGGCCACATTCGGGGGACCCCCTAGCATCACAAGGGTCCAGTCCGTGAAAGAGATGTTGACGCAGGCAAGAACAACGTCGAGGAGAAGTTTGATTCTAGCGCGGAAAGGGTTGTCAGTTGTAAGGTTATGTGGTGCGTTGCTGTCGCTTCGCTCAAGCCGTACCTGGTGTCCTCTTTGGTCCTCTTGACATAGTCCTTGGCAAGACAGCAGAGGTTGTCGGCATCATTCTTGTTATAGAGAGATATCCACTCATAGGCAGCAGCAAAGTCAAAGGTGTACGTGACGCCCTCGTACTCTCCCGCCTTGTGACAGTGTCCAGCGAGCTTGTCGACCACCAGCTTCACGTTGGGAAGGAGGAGGGGAAAGGGACGCTTGAAACCGAAAAGGCAAACGAACGTCGTCTTGAGGCCCCAGCTGCGATGTGCGCGAGGAGTAAGGAGCGAGGAGCGAGCGGCGGTGAGGAGCGAAGCGACGAACGGAAGGCGGTTAGTTTTAGTGGTGGCACTGAACAGCCCTCAACCCAGCCCTCCACCCAGCTTTCCTTCGCTCCAGCTCTCACCTCAATTTAAGAGTGTCAATCGTGAACTTGGTAACATCGGGAACCGTGGAAGAGGGCGCACTGTAGAGCCCAGCAGAGGGAAAGAAAATTGTCATTATACCATAGATGGTCTCGCTGTCCTTCAACTCTAAATTCGTCACCGTGATACCGGAGATCAGCGATAGTGAAAATGAAGAGACAGAGATATTAGGAGCGTATTTCGAAACCAATTTTGGGACAAGGAGAGAAAGGATTGGGAGGACGATCAACAGGAGCAGGAAAGGGACAGTGCAAAAGAGCAGCACGACGCCATACCACCAAACCAGTGGTGAAAGACCCGATGTTGCAGTAAGAACCTGTTCCATTTGTATCTGCGGCACTGTTAGAGAGGAAATTGAATCAACGACTGTCGAGGTCATATCATCCATATTGGTTTATCTGTGTTAGTAAAATGTAGAGTGTTGAAGGAATCAATGGATGAGAGTCCTATATGGTGAGTATAGGAAGTGATAATGAAGGCCAAGTCTTGTCTTTAAATGAAGGAGATATTTGTATTAGATTGGCAAATCCCGCAAATCCAAAGCTGAAGGGGGGCAAAAATCATCACCAACATAAAAATGACCCTACCCGAATCCACAGAAGTTCTCGAATACGGAACACGCGTTGAGCGTGCCATTCGTGCCAGTCGTGTTGCCTTGCGTTCACGAGACCTTACAGATCAGGTTGTTTTCAACTCTCCAGGCCATGAGAAGCGCAAGACTCTTCAGATGGAAAGAAAACAGAAGGTGAGGTTTTCATGCCTTCTGCGACCCCGTGTCGTGTTCCCTGTATATCTTCAGGCCTATGTACCTCGGACTTAATACAACATTCGTCCAGAAAACCGAAATCTAGCCTGCGAGTTTTCTGAGGGTGTCACAGGGTGAAGGAACCCCCCATCATTTTGCCTCTGATTCCTGGTACTAACACTCCCTCCCTCCTCCAGTCCACTCGGATGATACGCACGAGGACCATTGACGATGTCATCGGTCGACCTCGCCTCTCCTCTTCGACGCCAAAGTGATCTTATCCTGTGAACAAGTCGAAAGTTAACTCTAATTTATCGAATTCATAACAACAACATTTTAGTTTCTTCTCTTCCTTATCCCTCCCCCCCTAGAACATGAAGCGGTGGACAAGCTGCGTGAGCTCGACGAAGGTTTCCTCTTGGACCTCTCCCCAATCCTTTTGTCTCTTGGTCTCCTCCACCTCTGCTAGGTCTCTAAGCCAGGTGAAGGCCTCGTACCTCCTCACCTGGTGGGTGAGCCACTTGACCTCCATCTTCTGCTCCTTCCTCAGCTCGACGAGCTTCTTTCGTCCCTGCTGCTTCAAGGCGTCCCTGGCCCTCTTGACGAGACTCTGCTGCAACTTGGCCTGGTAGCCCTTGTGCCTGAGGATCTTGAACGCCTCGGCCTTCTTGCCTTCCTGCGTCTTGGCGCTCTTCAAAACGAATTCCATGTTCTCCTCGTTCGCAACCTTCACAGCAATCTCCATCATGTGGTCTTTCATATAATGATCAACTGTATCGTCAAGGAGAGCGTTGTAGTGAGCATCCGCGTCCCCATGTTCGATACCGGCGCCAATCATCTTTGGTATAATGGCTTTCTCCCTCGCTCTATGTTGCCTTAGGACAACTTCAGCCGACGCCGGCTCAGAATCGCCCTCAGGGGTAATGTTCGCAATGGAGCTCCACTCGTACATCAACGACAGCTGCTCTTCCTCTGTGAAATGGGTTCCTTCGTCCAGGGATCCTCCAATCGAGGCGAGGCTTTCCGCCGCGAGGCTGACGTCGTCGTCGTCGAACTCGTTGTCGGAGCCGAAAACGGCGTCCTCCGCTTCCAACAATTCTGCCTCCCTCTTGGCATCCTCGACCTCCTTCGCGGCCTTTTCTGCCGCAAGCTTCTCTACCTCCTCCTTGGATGCCGCTAGCATCAGCTGCCTGTACTCTTCCGCCTCGGCTTCCTTGAGCTTCCTCCATTCCTCCCTCTCCTTCTGGACCTTGAGCCTCTCCTCCTCCGCCTTTTCTCTCTCCCTCCTTTCCCTCTCCTCCGCGTCCTTCTTCTGCCTTTCTTCGAGCTCGGCTTTCTCCCTCTCTTCGATCTTCCTGAGAGCTTCCGCCCTCTCCTTCTCCAACTTCTCCTCCTCTGCCCTCTTCTCCGCCTCGACCCTCTTCCTCTCCTCTTCCTGCCTCTGAAGCTCCGCGAGTCTTTCGAGCTCCTGGAGCTCTGCGATTCTCCTCGCGACCCTCTTGTGGGCCAGCAGCATGCGGGACCAGCACTGTATGACCAAGAGCGCTGCGTTCTGGAGCTTCTTCCTCCTCCTCCTCTCAGCCTCCTTGGCGGCGAGCCCTTTCCTCGCCTTGGTCTGGATCTTGATCAGGGCCACTGACTCCCTGCGCTCTTGTCGCTTCGATTGGACCCTCTTCCTCGCAATCTTCTCCCTGGTCTTCTGCTGGAGCATGAGTGCCGAATTGTTCTGCTGCTTCTTCTCAAGCCTCACCATGTTCACCTTGCCCTTTGCCTGCTTCTTCCTAATAATCCCCTGCATCATTATGCTGGCCTCCATCTGCTCCCTGTGCTCCTGCCTCCTCGCTTGCACCCTTTTCCTCGCCTCCTTCACCCTCTGTAGGTTGGCAATCCTGGTGGCCGCCATGATCTTCTCCATGAGAATAGGCCAAATCTTGTTCCTGCATATTATTCCCTTCGCCCACCTCTGCATAATGACGACTACGCGTTGTTTTTTATTTTCGAGGGCGGCAGCCTTCCTCTTGAGATCAGCAATGGCCTTCCCCCTCTCGATCTCGTACTGCTCTCCCATCTTGTCAATGATCCTGACAAGGCGGTGAAGGTGATCCTTCTTGAAGAAGAGCTCCGCTGCCCTCCTTTTGATCTCCTTCGCCAGCGCCTCCTGCTCCTCGTACCAGAAGCTCCACTTCACCTTGAACTTCCTAGCCTTCTCAGTGCGCCCGGAGTTCAGAATGTTCTCGTAAATGTTCTTCGCCTTGTGGACCTTCTCCCTGATCTTTGCCAGCTCGTCCTTTAGCAGCGCGATGTTCTTCTCCTCGCTCTTGCCGTAATTGATCAATTCCTCAAGCTCGACCTTTGCCTTGGTCCCCTTCTCGCGGAACGTCAACATGGGAACGGTCTCCACGATCCTCCTCAGTTGGAGCTCTGGTTTGGCCGCAATCTTGAGGGGCACAGTCCCGAAGAAAGTGCCCCTTCTCTCCGAAGAGAGAGGGACGCTCTGCTTCGCCTGCCATCGGTTCGTTTTGTTATCGAAAATATCAGCGGTTCCATGGCGTAGGGTGCCCTGTTCGAGTTCCATGTCGTTCAGACCGTCAATGGACCCAAGCACGTTCCTATTGGGAAGGTAAGTGCTGTACTTGAATTCGCAGAGTGTGAAAAACGGTAGCTTGGATTTAGCAGTCATCGGGGAAGTCGGTGACGCATGTTCGTCTCCCTCTCCTTCTGCCTCGTCTGACTCCTCCCTTGAGAGTTCCATCCTCTTGGCCTCCTCTTCTTTGTTCACGGTCTCCCTGACCTTGGAGATGATGAACGCCGAAACATCCCTGATCTGGAGGATGTCAGTGCCGACCCCTAGGACCCTAGTCGGGCAGGCGTGAAAGTCGTCCTCCGTCGACCACGTAACCTTCGGGTTCGCCTTTGCCTCGTCTGTCTCGTCCTCTACGACAGTCCGTCTAAGGGGCACAGGGGAGAGAAAGGGGTTGCAGTTGAAAAATGAAGCTGGAACTTTGGGGCCGTAATCGAAAGCCTTGCACGCTCGGGCGTTCGTCGACACGAAGTCGAGGTCGGAAAAGAGGGTGAGGAGGTAGTCGGAGTTGCGGAAGGTGTAGGTTGTCTCATTGGGTTGCTGCGATTGGGGAGGAGCGAAGCGACGACCGGAGGGGTTTAGTATTGCGTGGAGAGGGGTATAGGGTAAAGTCTAAGGACGGAAGTGCCAGGTAAGCTGGCGCGCGACGCTAAAATTGACGTTGTCAGGGTGCTGTATCCATTCTTGTCCTCACTCACCTTCTCTCCCCATCTCACGATCATTTCTACGATCTTGATAGTGCACACCCTTAGGTCGTTCGTTACACTGATGAACCTATCCTTCGGAAACTTGGCCTTGTCCTCGTGTCCCGAAGCCCTCAGAACCTCGAGCTCTGCGATGAGCGAAGCGAAGCACGAAAAAGGTTAGGATGAGGGATGAGGCGAGGAGCGGAGCGACGAGTGGAAGGTTCTTATTTATAGTGTTAAGCAGCATACGGTCGTCGCTACGCTCCTCGCTCCTTCTCACCTGACTCTGAATCCTCCATGACGCTCTTGAGTGCCATGACAAGCTTGGACCGTGTAAGGATGTACTTGACGATCTCGAGTGAGTCGGCGTCCTCGTGGATGGACTGGAACGATATGGGTGCAGGGGAGGAGGACGTTGGGGATGCGGAAGGAGACTTTGTTGTGGGTGATGTTGGGTAGGTTGGAGAAGTTGGGGAGGTGGGAATGGGAGGGAGGGGTTCTGTCTTGCTGAATTCGATTTTGTTGTTCTTCACGGCATCTGTCATTACACCGCTGAGGGCCATGGTGGCGCTGGACATGATCTTGGGAGGCTCGGCAATCATGGCCCTGACCTTGTTGCCACCAAGGGTGCCTCGGAGGGTCACCGTGCGGGTCAGCTTCGTTGGGGACGCTTCGCGTCCGGCGTCGTCGATTGTAGATGTTGTGCGGTTGAAACGACGAGCGAGACCGAGGGGGCAGTACCTGTCGTTCTCTGACGAGTACTCTGGGAGCCTGCAGGGCGAGGAGCGAAGCGACGAATGGGGGGGGTTAGGGTATTATTTAGAACAATACATATATATTGTGCAGTTCGCTGTCTTCCGTCTCACCTAGCCCCAAATCCAAAGTTGCCCGTCCATGACATCTCCTTGTCCCTGGCCTCTATATATTTCTCCCTCTTCCTCTTGATCTTCTTGGCCTTCCCCATCTTCCTCGCCTGGTCCTGCTTGCTCCCCTCCCTCGCCTGCTCCCTCATAAGCTTGACCTTGGCCTCCCTCTCGATCTCCAACAGGAGGTCCTTGACCTTCTGATCTCGAGCGGCGTTCTTGTTGTACGTTCCGTGGAACGTACCGCGCTGGGATGATGTCTGAAGTTAGGAAGATGGGGAGGGGGGGGATTGAGAGAGAGGGATTTGACGAGGGGGGGCAAACAGAGAGGGGTGAGATCGAGGGGGATGGGGTCTGTTGGGTACATGAAATGAGTATGGAATTACCTTGAACTTTATCGGTGACATATTTCTGGGAGATAACGGAGGACTGTCCATGTTAGTCGCGCTGTGATGCGTGACTTTCATCGTTGGAGGACAAAAATATGGTTTGAGAAGAGGTTGGGATGTTGGGTGAGGGATGGGGAGGTTTGGTTATATTTATTTCTGGCTATAGTATTGTTTATAGGAAGTTCGAACTTTTTTTCTTGCCTTCGAGTGTGTTTACTAAGACTTGACTTCTAAGTGTGGGTGATATATCAGTTAGTGGTGTTAAAATCAAGTCTCCATAACGAATGCCTTCCCCATCTGCTGTCCCCACGTCTGTCCCTTCAGCCGTCAGCCGTCACGCCGCAGCGTCCAGCGCGAAGAAGACGGGACTGAACGATGTCTTCAAGAGGATATGCGCTGAGGCTATGGAGGGGGGGATGGGGGAGAAGGAGGCACTGGAGCATGCTGTAAGGAGGTTGCAGGAGGAGATGAAAAAATGAAAGGGCTGGAGCGGAGCGCTGGATTGAAGCGACAGCAGCAAAGGAAGTGGAGGGGGGGGGGGGGGGGGAGTATTGAA
>JGI24540J26637_10000735_pt1 | contig 14018 bp, 11 predicted proteins | sample NorSeaMetagenome_FD_26637 | JGI IMG/M metagenome (IMG submission 26637)
TTTCTAATCTTTCTAAAGTTTTGAAAAAGAAATCTTTAAATTTTTCTCGTAACTCCTAATTTTTCTAATATCATAACTATTTGCTAGAACTAAAGACATACCTTTTTTACCTGCACGAGCAGTTCTNCCACTTCTGTGTGTATAATATTCATCTTTATCAGGAAGTTGATAATGCACTACATATGCTAAATCTGCAATATCAATACCTCTTGCAGCAATATCAGTAGCTACTATTGTACTTAAATTTTCTTTTTTAAATGCTCTCATAACCTTATCTCTCTCTTTTTGCAATAGATCTCCATGAATAGCATCTGCAGCAATATTTTTAGCTATAAGTTGAGCAGATACTTTTTTAGTAGAACTTCTAGTTCTACAAAAAACAATTCCTCTTTGATTTTTTACTGAATTTAGGAACTGAAGAAGTGCATAGGATTTTTCATAATCATCACATAAAATAAATTTATGCTCAATTTTTGCATTTACCTCATTTCCTTTATTAACAGTTATTCTATGAGCAGTATGAGCCATATGCTCATGTACCATTTGTTTAATGCCATTAGGCATAGTTGCTGAAAACAGCCATTTACTTTGTACTTCTGGAAGATATTCAAGTATTTGATCGAGTTCTTTTTTGAATCCCATACTTAGCATTTCATCTGCTTCATCTAAAATAACTGTTTTAACTTTACTTAAGTCTAATGCTTTTCTATTCACTAAATCAATAAGCCGACCCGGAGTAGCAACTACAATATGTGTAGTCCTTTTCAAGTTAGCTATTTGTTTATCAATTTTCTCTCCACCATAAACTGACTCAGAGAAAATTTTATCAGAATATTTCGTATATCTAAAAAGTTGCTTTGCTACTTGCTTGCCTAATTCACGGGTAGGACATAATATTAATGCTTGTATACAATCTTTTTTATGATCAATTTTATGTAAAAGTGGTAAGCCAAAAGCAGCAGTTTTTCCTGTGCCTGTTTGGGCCAAACCAACTAAATCGGTATTACCATTTAATAACAATGGAATAACTTGCTTTTGAATTTCTGTTGGATTGATGATTCCTAAATCATTTAATCCTTTAATAAATTCCGGTTTTACTCCTAATGCTTTAAAATTTTCCATAACACAAAAATATGTAATAAAGTCTGCATCTTCTAAGATGCTTCATTTAATATTTTCTTAATGACTTTTATGTTAAATAGGATTCTATATTAGCTTTTTCTTTATAAATTTTAATTATCTTATGCTCTAAATCATTTTCAACTTTATTTTGAGAATAGATTTTATCAAAAAAAGAATGATTTGATTTTTTAAGATTTTCATGAGTCCACGTTGCTAATGAAATAATAATTGGAGTTAACGATAATCCCTTTTTAGTTAAAGTATAGATATTAGTTTTTTTGTTATTTGGATGTGTAGTTTTTTTAATAAATCCAAATTTCTCCAAATTTTTTAATCTTGAAGATAAAATGTTAGGGGCAATAGCTTCATCACTTTCTGAGAAATCTTTAAATGTTGATTTAAATTCGAGTAACATTTGTTTAATTATAACAAGTGTCCATTTATCTCCTACAACATCTAATGCTGTTGTTATAGGGCAATTGCATCTGAAAATTTTACCTAAAAATGACATTTTTTTAATAAATATATTTTTTTACTATCAAAATGAAAGTAATTTTATTAATNTTGCTTTCAANTCAAAAGTAAAAAAAAATATATAAATGAAAAAAAAAGTATTGTTAACAGGAATATCNGGATATATAGCTAATCACTGTGCTGTAGAATTATTAAAGAATGGATATGCAGTTCGTGGATCACTAAGAAATATGTCTAAATCTGAAGAAGTAATAAAAGCTATTAAAAATGAGGTTGATCCAATGGATGATTTAGAATTTTGTAAGCTTGACTTGTTAATTGATGATGGCTGGGATGAAGCAATGAATGGTTGTGAATATGTATTACATGTCGCTTCCCCTTATATAACTACTGAACCTAAGGATCCAAATACTTTAATTAGACCTGCAATTGAAGGAACTCAAAGAGCATTAAAAGCTGCAAAAAAATCAGGTGTAAAGCGTATTGTTATTACTTCCTCTGTTGTATCAATGTTAGGTGATGCAGATAAATCTATAAATATTAATNAAAATACTTGGTCAAATGTTGATGCTAGAAATTTATCTTCATATGCTAAGAGTAAAACATTAGCTGAGAAAAGTGCATGGGAATTCATTGAAAGTCAAGAAGATCCAAAATTAGAATTAACAGTTATAAATCCTGGTCCTGTTTTTGGTCCTTCACTTAATGGTAATACTGATGGAGAATCTATGAAGATGTTTAAAGAGATGCTAGATGGTAAAATGCCTATGCTTCCACAGACATCAATAAACATGTCTGATGTAAGAGATATAGCAAAAATACATGTTTTAGCACTTGAAAATCCAAATGCTAATGGAAGAAGATTTATAGTTACTACTGAAATNCCATATAAATTTAAGGATATAGCTCAGATTTTAAAAGATAATGGATATAAGAAAGTAAGCACTAAAGAAGCACCTAACTTTTTTCTGAATTTTATGAGTTATTTTGTTAGGGATATTAGAGGNATGAGAGCATTTATTGGTAAAANATATACTGCAGATGTNAGTGNNACAAAAAAAGTATTTAATTGGCAACCCATTAGTCTAGAAAAAACTATTTTAGATACTGCTAAATCACTTTAGTCATTGTAAAATTAGTTAAGTATAGATTGTAACATTAATTTTTTTACTGTATAATTCTTAATCTATTTTTTAAATAATAGCTGAATCTAAACTTGTTCTTTCTTTTTCATCTTATCTACAGCTAATAAACTACTTTGAATTTGCATTTGTAAATCTCCTACATTATCTGGAGAATACGGCATAAATATCGTACTTGTATTATTTTCTGAAAGCTTAGCAACCGTTTCATAATGTTGTGTCATAAAGAGCATATTCATCACATCTTGGCTTGTTACATGATCTTCCATAGCTAACTTCACCTCAGCAACTGATTCTTTCAATCCATTGGCAATAGCAATTCTTTGTAAGGCAATTCCTTCTCCTGCTAATCGTTTACTTTCCGCATCTGCCTCAGCAGCTGCAATAACTCTTATTTTTGCAGCAGCAGCCTCCTCTTTAGCAGCTTCTTTCATTCTTTTAGCAGCATTAATTTCATTCATTGCATGCTTAACTTTTGAGTCAGGGTCAATATCAGTAACTAAAGCTTTTATAAAATCAAAACCAAATTGCTGCATAGTTTCAGATAGCTCATTTTTAACTGCTATTGCAATTTTATCCTTTTCAGCAAAAACTGCATCTAATTCCATCTTTGGTACTTCAGAACGAATAGAATCAAATACATAAGATTGGATTTGACGTTCAGGATTATTTAACTTATAAAAAGAATCTTCTATACCTCCAATAGAGTCAACAACAAAAAATTGAACAGAGACAATAACCTTAACGAATACATCATCTTTAGTTTTTGTTTCAACCTCAACAGGCAATTCTCTAACTTTTAAGTTAATGCTTCCTGCAATACTGTCAATTAATGGGATTTTAAACTGTAGCCCTGGCCTTGATACTTTATGAAACTTACCTAAACGCTCAATAACAACTGCTGTTTGTTGCTTTACCATATATATTGTACCCTTCAATAGTATTAAAGTGATAATAATGTAGATGATAATTCCAAAATCTATTCCTGTTCCCATTTTTTTTATTTTTTAATATATTTTCTCAAATATAAGAAAGCAAGTCGCTAATAAAATTCTTTCTAAAGTTTTATTTAAATAAAATATTAAGAGTGTTTTTTAGCTATTACACCTTCTTTTAAATATAAATCTAATAATATCATATTTACATTTTCTAAATACTTTGACTTATGCCCAAAGTGGGAGTGTGACTTACTCTACTAATTTTGAACTTTTAATTAAAACTCAATTAATAACCCAATACTTGGTAGAAGGTTACCTGAATTATTAATGATTTCATATAATGGATAGCTATCTGAATTTTCTCCAGTACCTTCAACTAAAGGTCCTAAATTTGGATCTATTCCATACTGAGATGGTAACTGGCTTTTTGAATTTAAAATGTTTTCAATATCGATATAAGCATTTATGCTCCAAGATTTAAAGAACCATTTCTTATCAATTCTAACATCAAGAACATGCGCGCCATTCAACCTTTGAGTATTTAATAAATTATAATCTAATACACCTCTTTGATTAATATCCCAAATAGCTCTGTTACTTGAATTTATTATGTCAATTGGAGTATAAGGTGATCCGCCAGAATAACGATACTTAAAGCCCAGCTCAATGTTATTCTTAAACTTTTTACCTGCGGTCATATTTAATATAAACCTATTGTCCCAAGAAGATGAAATAAGTTGATCATTTTTATCTTCAAATCTACTTCGGTAATAGGTTGCTGATAATATACCGTAAATACTTGAACTCATTTTTTGTTGTGCTAAAAACTCTATTCCATAACTATTACCTTTTGATATAGATGATATATCCTCATTACCAACTACACCAAAATCTCCTCCTAAATTTGCCAGTGAAATACTATCAAGTATTGAGAATGGATAATTATTATAACTCTTATAAAAAGACTCTAAAGTAATTTTACTATAGCTAGAAGGGCTGTATTCAATGCCTATTACTGCATGATCACAAGAAATATAGTCAGCATCTTTATTAAGATAATTGCCATTATTGTCAAATCCTAATATGGTATATGAAGGTAATTGATAAAATCGTCCAATATTACTATTAATACTTATTTTATTATTAAGATTATATGCTAATGATAATCTTGGAGATAGATTAGGTGAATTTGCATTATCAGTAAATGAATTTCCATCTATTCTTAAGCCAAATGAGGAAGTAAGTGCGTTAGCTAAAAATGTTTTACTTATTTGTGTAAAAAAACCATATTTTATGAAGTATAAATTGGCATTATTAATACCAGTAATAATACTGTCTCCAATAGTAAATTTTTGAGTTGTATTATTTGTATATTTAGCATCCTCTAGATTAGATCCAATATTAATTGAGTAATTATTTTTCTCAAAGTTATATTCTAAGCGTGTTTTATTTTCAGTTTCTTCGGATTTATAATCGAGAATTTTTTGTGAGTTCTCATCATCATAATCTAAATATTTTAAAGCAGTATTATTAAGATGATTTCTACTCATTACAAAAAATAGGTTAGAGTTATTAAAGAAATGTCTCCAAGTACCACCAATGGTGTAATTCCATTGTTTGTTTATGACTAAATTATTTAGGTTATAATTATTAAGTGCAATTTGCATTGAATCTTCTTCTCCTTCATTAATGTCTGAATTAAGTGAGAAATCATCAATTGTAGCTATTCCAAGAAAATTAAACTGATTCTTTTTATTGGGTTTATAAGTATATTTAAACTGCATATCGTTATAAGTTGGAAGAAAAGGTAATTTTAATGCTTTGAATAAGAATTGTAAGTATGATCTTCTAAGTGATAATAAGAGCGTAGATTTTGTTGATAATGGTGTATTTAATGTTAGCCCAGCATCACTAGAGCCTAGAGCAAATGAACCACTTATTTCTTCTTCATTTCCTTCAATTAATTTTAGCTCCATCACAGAACTAAGTGCATTTCCTCTGTTAGCAGGGAAGGCCCCAGTATAAAAATCCACTTCTCTAATAAAATTAACATTTAAAATCCCTATTGGACCTCCTGATGACCCTTGAGTTGTAAAATGATTGATTGTTGGTATTTCAATTCCATCTAAGAAAAACTTATTTTCTGATGGTGACCCTCCTCTAACAATAATATCATTTCGAAAACCTATAGATGTGGCCACACCAGGTAAATTTACTACTACTTTTGAAATATCTCTATTTCCTCCAGCACTTTTAGAAATTTCTGAAGCATTAATCGTTCGTAAGCTTACAGGGCTAGATTTTGATTTATTAAAAGTATTTCCTATAACTTTTACTTCACCTAGAATTTCTGAATTCTCACTAAGAAAAAAATTGAGTCTGAGGTTCTTATTGGAACTTACCATTATTTCTGATTGAATATCAGTATTAAATCCAATATAACTACATTTAAAATTATATGCTCCAGCTTTTAATTCTAAAATTTCATAGTTTCCATCTATGTCAGATGTAGTACCAATTGTAGTTCCTTCAATAATAATATTTGCAAAGGGTATAGGTTCGTTATTTAGAGCATTAGTTATTGATCCATATACTCTTACGTTTTGAGATAAAACATTATTAGATAATGATATAAAACTAATCAATAGAATGATAGTTCTAACAAATACTTTTTTTTTCATTTTTTTTCAATTTATATCTTGCAAAGATACTTTCTTTTAAATATCTATATCTTAAGTTTAGTTAAGAAATGCTATTAGCATTGTCAATTTTTTTTAGTAGCATTAAGGTCCAATATTTCAAGACTCTTATAATGCAAATTCAGAAATAATATTTAATGAATATTTAATATTAGTGTAATCAATAAGCATTGCTACAATTTTCCCAGCCCAGATTTGAGTTTCTACTTTTAATAGTAAGCGATTCTTATCATTGCTTATCCATATCTTCATTTTTTCGCCATTTTCAAATACTCTTCCTTCCTGCATTAATGGTTTAAATACTAAGCACTCAACATTGCCAAAATCTGTATTTAAAGTGTCTTTCTGTAAATATTTAATCTCAAGAAAATAATTTTCTTCATCCATAAATATTGGAACTATAAACTTGTCATTTATTTTTAAATTTTTATCATCAAATGTTCTAGCTAAAAACAATGCAGATAACATATCTTGAGTAGATTTAGAAATCTGATGCAAAGTGTCTTTAAAATAAACAACAGTATCAATATGATTAAAATTGTATAGTTGTTTTTTTTTAAAACCTCCCTCAGAAATATCTCTTTTAAATCTAATAGGAAGAATTAAAGATGTATCTAAAAATGTTTCATATTTGTCCCTTACCTTAAAAAAGATATCAAAAAAAGGAGATGTTTTTCCAGATCCAATAATATGAAAACATGGTTTTTTATTTATATATTCCAATGATGAAATCTGTAAATTAGCTTCTCCAACTTTAATTCCAATAAATGAAATGTCGTAAGATAATTTTTCACTTACTTTATATGGAAGTTCATTTTGAGAAAAGCAATTAATAGAAAGTGTAAATAAAATAAGTAGAAAAAAAGCTTTTATTTTCTTAAGAAATAGTAGCATTAAAATATTTAATAATTCCATTTAACAGTCTAGATAACAGTTTTTTTGATTTTTTTTATCAGATTTTATAAACTTCTCTTACAATTTTAAACCTGTAAAACTCCCATGTTAAACTGTTTTTCAATTGGAGCATGATTTGCAGCTTCAATACCCATAGAAATCCAAGTTCTAGTATCTAAAGGATTAATCACTGCATCTGTCCAGATTCTTGCTGCTGAATAATAAGGAGAAATTTGCTGATCATAACGAGATTTTATTTGATCAAATAATTCAGCTTCTTTTTCAGATGTAATTGTTTCTCCACGTTTTTTTAATGATGCTGTTTCTATTTGAAGTAGAACTTTAGCTGCAGAGTTTCCACTCATTACAGCTAATTCAGCACTTGGCCAAGCTACAATTAACCTTGGGTCATATGCTTTGCCACACATGGCGTAATTTCCAGCTCCGTATGAATTTCCAATAATAACTGTAAATTTAGGAACAACAGAATTACTAACAGCATTTACCATTTTTGCTCCATCTTTTATTAATCCTGCATGTTCTGATTTACTGCCAACCATAAATCCAGTTACATCTTGGAAGAAAACTAAGGGTATTTTTTTCTGATTACAATTAGCAATAAAGCGGGTTGCTTTGTCAGCAGAGTCATTATAAATAACCCCACCAAATTGCATTTCCCCTTTTTTTGTTTTAACCAACTTTCTTTGATTTGCAACTATACCAACTGCCCACCCATCTATTCTTGCGTAACCAGCTAAAATAGTTTGTCCATAACCTTCTTTATATTCATCAAATTCTGATCTATCTACCAAACGTTTGATGATTTCCAACATATCATATGGAGAATTTCTTTCTTTGGGTAAAATTCCTAAAATATCCTTTTCATTTTCTTTTGGATCTTCACTTTTAGCTTTATTAAAACCGGCTTTTTCAAAATCACCGATCTTATCAACTATCCCTTTTATTTTATCTAATGCATCTTTGTCATTAAGTGCTTTATAATCCGTAACACCAGAAATTTCACAATGTGTTGTGGCACCACCAAGAGTTTCATTATCGATACTTTCACCAATTGCTGCTTTTACCAAATAACTACCTGCTAAGAAAATACTTGCAGTCTTGTCTACAATAATAGATTCATCACTCATAATTGGAAGATAAGCTCCTCCCGCAACACAGCTTCCCATTATAGCAGAAATTTGTGTAATCCCTAAGCTACTCATAATGGCATTGTTTCTAAAAATACGACCAAAATGTTCTTTATCAGCAAAAATTTCATCTTGCATTGGTAAATACACACCTGCAGAGTCTACTAGATAAATTATTGGAATTTTATTTTCCATCGATATTTCTTGTGCTCGTAAATTCTTTTTTCCTGTAATTGGAAACCAAGCTCCTGCCTTTACAGTAGCATCATTAGCTACAACAATACATTGTTTTCCTTTGATATAGCCAATTTTAACAATAACACCTCCTGAGGGACAACCTCCATGTTCATTATACATATCATCTCCGGCAAAAGCACCAATTTCTATAGACTTTGTTTTATTATCTAGTAGATAGTCTACTCTTTCACGTGCTGTCATTTTTCCCTTTTCACGTTGCTTGTCTAAACGCTTCTGACCCCCGCCTAATTTCACTTTAGTAAAACGTTTGCGTAGATCTGAAATTAAAAGTTTATTAAAGACTTCGTTATTATTGAAGTTATTATCCATTGGGTTTCAATTTTTAGCAATTATACGACATTATAAACTTATTTTTACAAAAAATTTTTGATGAAGTATTTTAATGAAGAACATAATTTATTTAGAGAAAGTTTAAGAGATTTTCTTAGTAGGGAGGTAAGTCCAAATATTTCTGCTTGGGAAGCTAAAGGAAAAATACCAAAATCTATCTGGAAAAAAATGGGTGATATGGGTTTTCTTGGATTGTCGTTTCCAGCAAAATATGGAGGAAGTGATTTAGACTTCTTTTTTGAAGTAATTTTTAATGAAGAACTGGGTAGACTAAATTGTGGGGGTTTCATTATTACTCAACAGGTAGTTCAATACATGTCTGCACCTTATATTTATAAATATGGAAGTGATAGCTTAAAAGATAAGTATTTGCCTGGTATAATTTCAGGAGATTTAATTAGTTGTATTGGAATAACTGAGCCAGATGCTGGGTCAGACACGAAAAATATTCAAACTAGAGCAGAGTTAATTGATAATCACTACCTTATTAATGGATCTAAAACATTTATTACAAATGGAATATATGGTGATTTTGTAGTACTGGTAGTAAAAACAGATCCTAAAGCTGGTTCAAAAGGTATTAGTTTGATTTGTGTAGATCTTGATCAAGATGGAATAACTAAAAATAAAATTAATAAGCTTGGCTGGCACTCATCTGATACTGCTGAGTTAGGTTTTGACAATGTCAAAGTTCCCAAAGAAAATTTAATTGGTGAAGAAGGAAAAGGGTTTTACTATTTAATGAATGGCTTACAACTTGAAAGACTTTGTTTTTTACCTTCTAATGTAGCAACCATGGAATTTGCTTTGTCAGAGTCTCTAAATTACATGTCCCAAAGAAAAGCATTCGGAAGAACAATAGATAAATTTGAAGTTTTAAGATATCGAATATCTCAGCTGTCATCTGATCTTGAAGCAATAAAGGCTTTTAGNTATTATTGCTGTGATTTATTTGATAAAGGNATTTATGATGTTAAATCATGCTCAATGGGTAAACTAATTGTTACTGAGTTACATGAAAAGATTTCTACCCAATGTCTGCAATTTTTTGGAGGCAATGGATATACAGAGGATTATCCAATGGCAAGAATGTTAAGAGATTCAAGAATTGGAACAATAGGAGGGGGTACTTCAGAAATTATGAGAGATATTATTGCTAAAGTTGTTATTGATGATGTGAAATATAAAAAAGCAAAATCAAATGTTAAGCCAAATGAAAGTTTAATAAATACTGAGAGTAATTTTTTAAATCATAATAAGAACTCTTCTTTAGAAAAATCAGATAAACATGATCTTGCAGTAGCAATAAAATCGATAGAAATTGCTGAGAATACTTTAAATATAANCATNAAGCATATCAATCAATCTGATACTAATGGAGTTAAGAAAAGTAGTTCCCAAGTTATTAGACACCAAATTGCGCAAATGGCTTCTGAAATAGAGTGTTATAAACAGTTTGTTTATTCAATTTATAATAGCATTGAAATAACGGAAAATATAGAAAAAGAAATTGCAATGGCAAAGTTAACTGCAATGCAATTAATGGATAAGGTTGTTTCAGAATGTTTTGAAATGTTTGGANNTTATGATAGTTTAGAGCATCATCCGTTAGAGAAAATATCTCAAAACTCGAAGATGATTCAAATTTCTAATAACAAAAGAGATTTGCATGATAATATTTCAAAACTTATAATAGAACAAAAATTATAATTATATAGATGAAAGCTAAATTTTGCAGTTATAATTAGTTAAAAAATATCTATTGAAATTTATTAAAAAATTCTAAAGACTGATTATAACACTTCTCAAATAGTAATGGATTAATATTATGAGATATATTCTGATCGTTTAAGTAAGATATTATTTTTTCTGTAGGCAAATTACCAACTAAATGATTACTGGCCATAGGACAGCCTCCAAATCCTTTTATAGCACCATCAAATCTTCTACAACCAGCTTCGAAAGCGCTTTGTATTTTAATATGCCATGAATTTGGATCTGAATGAAGATGTGCTCCAAATTCAATATNACTATGATTTTTTAAAACTGTATTAAAAATAGATTTTATAGATTCAGAATTAGATGNGCCAATAGTATCACTTAGTGATATGCTTTTCACACCCATCTCTCTTAACTTATATACCCAATGATTAACAATATCTAAATTCCAAGGGTCACCATATGGATTACCAAAACACATTGATAAATACACCACAACCTTTTTGTTGGCTTTTTCAGCAATAGAAAGAATTTCTGCTAATTCATTCTCTGAATCCTCTATAGTTTTATTAGTATTATTTATTTGAAATTTTTCAGATATTGAAAAAGGATAGCCTAAGTAGCTAATTTTTTCAAACTTGGAAGCATTTATTGCACCCTTTTTATTTGCAACAATAACAAGTAGTTCAGAATTAGAATCTGCGAGATCAATCGAGTCAATAATTTCTGAAGTATCAGAAAGCTGAGGTATCGCTTTAGAAGAAACAAAACTTCCAATATCTACAACATCAAAGCCAACATCAACTACACTTTGTAAATAGTTCAACTTTGTATTAGTTGGGATAAAAGTCTTGATACTTTGCATTGCATCTCTTGGACATTCAATGATTTTGACTTTCTCTAACATTAAATAAAAATAAAACTACAGCTTATGCTTACTTAATTATAATTTGAAAAGTAGTAGATCTCGCTTTTGCTCTTTCTTGCTCAGAATTTGCATTTTGTGATTTACTTTCTCCTAAATTAATTGTTTCTATTTGTTTGCTTGCAACACCAAGCTCAAGTAAAAAGTTTTTTGAACTATTTGCACGCTTTGTACTTAGCATCATATTGTATTCTTCAGATCCAGATTTGTCTGTGCTACCGAATATTTTCAATATACTTTTAGGATTATCTTTTAAATATTTAGATAATTTTTTAAGGTTATTTTTTTCTGAACTAGAAAGTTCATACATATTCAAAGGATATAGCACCCTGCTGTCATTGCATAGTTTATCAGTATTGATAGTAGGTTTTTTAATTTCTTTTTTAACTATTTTCTTTTGAATTGGTTTTTTAACTGTGCTTTCTAAATTATTACTAATCTTTTTTTCTTCTAATTTTTTTTCTAGAAGTATCTTTTGATCAGTTTTTTGTTGAATAGGTTTTTTGTTTAAACTTTCTAAATTATTATTAGAGTTTTTTTCTTGTGATACTTTTGTATTTTGTTTTTCAACTTGTTTCTTATTAGTGCTCTCTATTTTTTTGCTAGGTGCAGTAGTTTTAAGTTTATCGAAACTAACTTCTTTATTTACTTTGCTAATTTTATCTTTAGATTGAATAATTTTTTCATCTTTCTTTTTATTAAAGAAAATACGATAACTAATTCCTAAAGAAGGTCCCATAGATGTTGAATATCCCGTAGTAATAGTTAATGGCATATAATCAGGATGATATGCGATACTTATTTCTTTTCTTAACCCTTCTTCAGAGTTAAATATATTATAGTTTGTTAGTCCACTTCCGGCCTGTAAAGAAAGACTGTTACTTATTCTATAATTAAGTCCAAAAACATCTTGTACTTCATCTGAATTAACTTCAAGTGTGTACATTAAACCAAGCTTTTTATTAAGGAATATATTTCTACTTGCTAGCTGATATTTGATCATAGTAGGTTTATCTTTAGGGCTAAACAAGGACCCAATACCAAATTCTAAATTAGAATTAGAGTTAGAGTATGTTTTTTTAAAAAAAGTTCTTTCTTGAGCAAAAAGTTGAGTTGTTAAGCATAAGCTTAAAATAAGTACAATGTTTTTTATCATTTCTTAAGTGGTTTAATATTTTGCAAAAATATGTTTATTTATAACTTAAAACTAATCAGTTGGTAATATTTAAAGTTATTTGATTTATAATATTCTTAATTTTTAGTGTATTTCTATAATATTCATGAGTATGATTTATTTTATTTCTAATTTTCTATTAAATTTTAAAAAACAATAAAAACCTTTGATTTAAAAGTTTAAAATAGATATTTGCAAAAATATAATTCAATATGTATAACCTATGAAATTAAAAAATTGGTTGACAAGTTAATTAAGTCTATACTTAGATTAAATCGTTATTACTATTTAACTAATTTTTATTCTTTTTTATTAGCAGTAGCTATTAGAGGGTTTTTTGCACTTCTATTTCTAATTGCAATAATATTCTGCATTGATTTCTTTTTAGTTGATATTAATACTCTTATAAATATTTTTTTTGAAAAATATTCTGCAAAGCTTTTATTGTCTGTTTTTTTTATTTCTGAATCTTTTTTAGGGTTACTGCCTCCTGAATTATTTTTAGCATGGGCTTCAAAATCATCACACCCATATTTAAATGTCTTTATTCTTGCTACTCTTTCTTATCTTGGAGGAATAGTTTCATATATTATCGGGGGCTATCTATATTTAATACCTTTTATAAAAAGTTTTATAGAGTTAAAAATTTCTAAGCACATAATTAACATGCGAAAATGGGGAGGTTTTTTTATTGTGTTAGGTGCGTTGACTCCAGTTCCTCATTCATTAGTTAGTTTGTCTTCAGGATTGATTAAATATAATTTTAAAAAATACCTATTATGGTCCCTCTTTAGATATTTGAGGTTTTTATTATATGCTCTGGTTATTTTTAAAATCCTGAAATTTTAGCTCAGAAGATTGTGACTTAAAATCTGGCTTTTATTTTAGTTCTTTAATTATAAAAGTGTAATCTTATAACTAAAGAATAAAATTATTTATAATCATATAAACCGAATGCAATAATTGGAATAGCTACAATTGAAGTTTTTATTAGTGAAAATTTTCTTTTTTTAATGCTGCTAATATCTTCCTTCGGTATTGTTTGGAGTCGCCCATACTGTTTTAAAGATATTGCTTTTTCATTTTTAGAAACTAATTTACCTTGAACATTTGTTCCATCAAGCTTTTTAACTTTAAACTCTGGGTTAGATAATATTGGTAATGGTGAAAAAACTAGAAAGTTCATTAAATCTCT
>JGI24540J26637_10000739_pt1 | contig 13981 bp, 11 predicted proteins | sample NorSeaMetagenome_FD_26637 | JGI IMG/M metagenome (IMG submission 26637)
AAGACCCCTTCTGCACTTCCATTTAGTTTTATTGATTTCGGTATTCATCTTCCTAGGTTAATATATTATCTTTAAATAGAATTTATTAAATCTCATCATTGAAAAATATTGACTATCTTACATTTGGCGCTCATCAGCTAGGTCAATTAAAAGCCTTGCATCTTGAGGGCGATTTTGACTCTGTAATCAACTTATTACAAGGACAAGTTACTTCTGACTGCGGTAAGCTTGCAGATGGTGAGGGGCAGCCTTCTGCATTATGCGATGAAAAAGGCTATGTTTTATGCAATTTTGATATTCTCCTCCACAAAAATCTTGTATTAATAGCAATTGATGATGAGCTAGAAAGTATTTTTTTAAATGAGATGGGGAAATTTGCACCTTTTTACAAGGTAGCCATCAAACCAATTGATATAACCTTCACTGGTTGGATTCGTAAGCCTCATGAAGACATGTTNCCAAATGAGCAGTTAATAATAATGGCAGATGATGCTCAAGTTTCTCTTCTGGCCTCCTTTAATAACAAGGAAATAGTAGAAAACATCGAAGATACAGCTTCAATGAGCTGGTCTTTAAACAGAAAGTTACTCGAAGATCATATTATTCAAAAAAAAGATTCCTGTAAATTTAGACCACATGAACTGATGCAGCATATATCTAGGGTTAGCTTTTCAAAGGGTTGCTTTAGAGGCCAAGAGATTATTGCAAGGATGGAATATCTCGGTAAACAAAAAAAACAAACTGCGTTAGTAGTCCATGCCTCTAAAGAAGAAGTGCAGAAATTTGAAATTATTGGGCANACTTTAAGCGGCAACGGCAAATACTTTTCATCTTGCTTGGGCCCAAAAGACTTTTTTAATTTCTAATCAATCTGCCAGTCAATTTGCTCTTTATTAGATCTTAATAAAATATTGTTAATTTCTGAGAAGGGTCTTGAGCCAAAAAATCCACGGTAGGATGAAAGAGGTGATGGATGGGGGGCTAGTAAAATATTATTTCTTACCCCATCAATTAAATTCATTTTTTTTTGTGCAAAGTTTCCCCATAGAACAAAAATTACTTCGCCGCGATCACTTAATTTTGAAATAATTTTATTAGTTAAAGTTGACCATCCTAGATCTTGATGTGAGTTAGGTNTGCCNTCCTCCACACTCAATGAAGAATTTAGAAGTAACACTCCTTGCTGTGACCAAAAACTTAGATCACCATGATTGGGATTTGAGCATTCGACATCTTCTGCTAGCTCTAAATAAATATTTTTTAATGATGGGGGGATAGAAATATCTCTGTTAACTGAAAAAGCTAATCCATTGGCTTGACCAAATCTGTGATATGGATCTTGCCCCAATATTAATACTTTCGTATCAAGAAAAGAGGTGAGGTGTAGAGCTTGAAATAGCATATCAATTGGTGGAAAAAATATCACATCCTCGTCAATGAGCCGGTCTATTCTGGGTGCGATATCGCCAAAAAAATTGTTGCAAAAGCTCGATCCTAGAGCGTTCGTCCAATGTTCGGGAAAGTTAAAATTTTTCACAAAAAATAGTTACCAAAAATGGTTAATTTTTATCCACAGAATCTGTGGATAAAGTTTGGGATAACTTAGTATTGTGATAGTTTAGACCTATTTAAAAGGGATTCGTGGAAATTGGTTAAAAAGTAATCAAATTATAATAAAAATACCGTAAATCAGTTATTTATATGAATTATACTCCCTTGATTAAGGATTTCACAGGCAAATAGTGGTTACTCCAATACCATCATTTTTGTCTGTGGGCAAGTATTTTTTTAAAAAAAAATAACATAGAATAGATATCCTTTATATACCCCATCATCAAGACTTATGAATGACTCAAAAAACGTGCTTTTTTCTGAATATAATCTCAATGGCTTAAAGCTAAAAAATAGAATTGTTATGGCGCCTATGACAAGGAGTTTTTCTCCAAAAGGAGTTCCGGCTGATTACGCTCCAACCTACTATGCCAAGAGAGCTGCTGGAGGTGTTGGGCTTATAATTACAGAGGGAGTGGAGGTTAGTCATCGAGCTGCAAGNGGTTATTTGGATGTCCCTAATTTAGAATCAGACGAATCAAAGATGATGTGGGAAAAAGTAGTTTCTGCTGTTCACAAAAATGGTTCGCCTATCTTTTGTCAGCTTTGGCATGTTGGAGGAATTAGAAAACTTGGCATGCCCCCTTCTCCAGAAATTCCTGGATTCACTCCCTCAGGATGTGTTAAACCTGGAAAAAAAGTTGCCTATGAAATGACAGTGGAAGACATAGAAGAGCTGATTGAAATTTATGTGAATGATGCAAAAATTTGTGAAGAACTTGGGTTTGATGGTGTTGAAATCCATGGAGCACATGGATACCTAATTGATCAATTTTTCTGGGATGCTATAAATACTAGGACAGATCAATTTGGAGGTTCTCTGGAAAACAGAGCAAGGTTTGCTTCAAGAATTATTCAAGAGACACAACAACGAACTTCTCCTGAATTTCAGGTCGGCATAAGAATCTCTCAATGGAAGCAGCAAGACTATGAAGCAAAAATTACATCTGATAAAGATGAGCTAAATTTATTTTTAAATATTCTTAAAAATGCAGGGGCAGATTTCTTGCATTGCAGCAACAGAAGATTTTGGGAGGGTGAATTCTCAGAAGATGGATTAAATTTAGCTGGCATAGCTAAGAAAACTACAGGACTTCCATCTATTAGCGTTGGCAGTGTGGGCGTGGATAAAGACTTTATAAAGCTTTATGCCGGAGACCATCAAACTCAAACTACCGATTTGGTTAAATTGCATCAAAAATTAAATAAATCAGAATTTGATTTAATTGCGGTTGGAAGAGCTCTATTATCCGACCCAGAGTGGGCTAATAAAGTTCAAAATGGACAAGAAAAGGATATCATTCCTTTTGATAAGAGTTTTGTAGAAAACTACGTTTAATTTAAGAAGCTGTATTAATAGACCTAACCTTTAGGACATGCTCGATTGATTTTAATTGGCTTACAAGCTCATCACTAGCTTCGTACTCTAAATCTATCAGGTTAATAGCTATTTCATCTCGACTTTTATTCGACATCTCAGCGATATTGAGATTAAGGGATGCTATAGAATCTGTAATTTTACTAATCATGCCAGGCTCATTCTTGGTAATGATTACAAGGCGATGGGGAGTACTTCGTTCTAGCGAGACATTCGGAAAATTAATGGAGTTAATAATTACTCCTCTTTGTAAAAAATTAGCGATCTGATTTGCTGCCATGACAGCGCAATTAACCTCTGCTTCTTTCGTGCTAGCACCCATATGAGGCAGCAGAATAACATCGCTATTCTCTGCTGATCTTGCTATTAACTCAGGCGTTGGAAAATCTGTTACAAATTTTGAGAGACTGCCATTTTCAAGGGCTTGTATTACATCATTGCTGTTAACAATGCCTCCTCTAGATAAATTTATTAGTCTTGAACCAGATTTAAAATACTTCAAATTGTCAGCATTGATTAAATTTTTGGTTGCTTCAACCAGCGGCACATGCAAAGACACATAGTCAGATTTTTTTAAGAGGTCTTCAAGTGTTTCTGCCTTTTCCACCTCTCTAGGAAGCCTCCAAGCAGAGTCGATAGAAATATGAGGATCATAGCCGACTAGCTTCATTCCGAGAGCCTGAGAGGCCTGTGCTAGCATAGAGCCTATTGCTCCTAAGCCAACAATCCCTATGGTTTTACCTGAAAGCTCATTACCTGCAAATGTTTTTTTTTGAGCTTCGAGCATTTTATTCAAGGCGTCTGAATCACTTGACTCAAGATTCTTCGCAAAATTTATTCCATCTACAATTCCTCTGGATGAAAGCAGCATTCCGCATATTACAAGCTCCTTAACCGCATTGGCATTTGCTCCTGGAGTGTTGAAAACAACTACCCCTAAATCAGTCGCATTTTTAACTGGTATATTATTGACTCCAGCGCCAGCTCTAGCTATTGCAGATAGGTTATGCCCAAACTCTTCAGCAACTAACTTATGGCTCCTAAGAATTAAAGCATCTGGGTTCTCGGAAACTGCATTGATGTTCTTTGAGGCCATTACTGCAAGACCATCTTCAGCAATGTTATTAAAAGTCTTAAAGGTAAACATTTATTGTGTTGATAGGATTTAAAAAAAACTTAGTTTAGTACAGAAAGCTATAAACCAAAACAGTGTAATAGATTTTATTGCAACTAAATTACAGAATGATGTGTTTAGTAGGCATAAAAAAATTTAGCTGTATGTCTGCATTAAAACTTTCAAAAACTCTTTCCATTTTTGATGATCAAGGGCATCAAAAATACCTTCTCTTGGGGAATAAATTGATAGTTGATCAGGCCTTTTTTCTAAAGTCTTTTCAGCTGAAAATAAACCAATGCCGATGCCCGCTGAAATTGCAGCACCTATGGCTGTAGATTCTGTGCTGGCTGGCACACGAATATCTAATCCAAGAAAATCTGCAAGCAATTGACAGAACTTTGTATTGCCTGCCATACCTCCATCAATGGCAAGATTTTGTATCTCGATACCATCTTCTTTGAGCGCATCTCGGATATCCATAACCTGATAAATTAGTGCCTTAAAAGCTGCAGTAACCATATCTTGCTGAGAAGTATCTCTGGTGATTCCATAAAAGGATGCTCTGACCTCAGCATTCCAATGAGGTGCTCCTATTCCTGTAAATGCTGGAATAAAAAGAACTCCATTTGATTCCCCTAAGGATGATAAAAATTCAATGCTATTATGAGAATCTTTAAAAAACTTCATGTTATCCCTTAGCCACTGAATGGTAGTTCCGGCTGAGAAAATACTACCCTCTAAGGCGTAGCTGATGCTTCCTTGCAACTCATAACCAACCGTACTTAATAAACCAGATTTAGAGCTTTGAGGTTTCTGTCCGGAATTCACCATTAAAAAGCATCCCGTTCCAAATGTAGCCTTCATATCTCCGTAATTAAAGCATTCCTGTCCAACTAAAGCGCTCTGCTGATCACCAATCATGCTGGTAATTGGTATTGTGGAGCCCTTACGCGATAGCAAGCCAAACTCAGCATCAGAACTACAAACTTCAGGCAGTATCGAAGCAGGAATATCAAAGATATTCAGAAGCTCCTGATCCCACTCCATTGAATGGATGTTAAAAATATTAGTTCTAGATGCGTTGGTAACATCTGTTTTATGTAGCTGTCCGCCTGATAGATGCCAAAGAAGGTATGTATCTACTGTCCCAAACCTCAGATCCCCTTTCATTGCTTTTTTTCTAGCGCCTTCAACATTATCTAAAATCCATGAAATTTTTGTTGCAGAAAAATAGGGATCAAGCAGAAGGCCAGTTTTTTTATTGATGATTTGCTCAAGGTTTTGCTCTTTTAAAGATGAGCAGTAATCTGCAGTTCTTCTATCTTGCCAAACAATACCGTTGTAGATAGGTTCCCCAGACACGGAATCCCAAACTAAAGTGGTCTCTCTTTGGTTGGTAATACCAGCACACACAATATCAAATGAAGAGTCCAGCATTGGATCTAAGGTGTCGTATACAGATTCCAATAATTTATTTGGATCTACTTCGACCCAACCATCAACAGGATAGAGCAATGGATATTCTTTTTGCTCAGATTTCACAATATTTAATTCCTCATCGTAGATCACACATCTGGTGCTTGTTGTGCCTTGATCTATGGCCAATAAAAAAGTCATATTAATTCCTCAAAATTTAGATTTATCCACAATTTATGCACTTATTCTTCACAGCCCATAAACATCATTTATACAGCATATAGTGAATAAATTAAAAGAATTCACAATATATTGTGTTTTTAGCTTGATTATTTATCCACAATGTAAGAATATTAGCTTTGGTATAAAAAATTCGAATTAAGAAGAAGTTTTAGCCCCACCCATTGGTAGATCGTTTCAATACGGCCAACGAAAGAAACAAGAAAAAAGAGGTAGAACATGTCATTACAGGAGTTAGGTAATACTCAAAAGGGCTCAGAAATAGAATCAACAGCATCAATCCATTCAGAAGATTTAAATATTACAGCGCCAGGTAAACTGCGCGTAATTAAAAGAAATGGGAAAGTGGTCTCCTTTGAAGAAGATAAGATTAAGATTGCAGTAACGAAAGCTTTTCTTGCAAACGAATCTGGGAATGCAGCTGCAAGCGAAAGAATTCACAGAAAAGTAGAAGACATTACAAAAGATGTCCAGGATATTTTTAAAAGGAGGATGCCGTCAGGCGGAACTCTGCACATTGAAGAAATTCAAGACCAAGTCGAACTCCAGCTAATGCGCAGTGAGGAATATATTGTCGCAAGGAAATATATACTTTATAGAGAAGAAAGAGCTTCTGAGCGTACAAAAGATAAGTCGCAACACACAACAGTAGAAGCGCCAGCTATCTCTGTAACAAAAAAAGATGGTACTAAGGTTCCATTGGACATCAATAGGCTTGCTTCGGTTGTGAACCATGCATGTGAAGGATTAGAAGACGTGAGCGCAGATTCTATTCTGACGGAATCGATTAAAAATCTTTATGACGGTGTTTCAATTAGCGACATGAAATCAGCATTGGTAATGTCAGCAAGAACAAAGGTTGAGATAGAGCCAAACTATAGTTTTGTAACAGCCAGGATCTTGCTTGACGAACTCAGAAGTGAGGCCTTGACCTTTCTTGGAGTTGCAGAAGAAAGCTCCCATCCCGAAATGAAAGAGAATTACCCAAAGGCGTTTAAAGCTTATATCGACAAAGGCATTGAGCTAGAGATGCTTGACCCTAATCTCAAAACATTTGATCTAGATAAATTGGGTGCAGCTATTGATCACGATAGAGATTATCAATTTACATACCTTGGTCTCCAAACTTTATATGATAGGTACTTCATTCATTACCAAGACACTAGATTTGAGCTGCCCCAAATATTCTTTATGCGGGTTGCTATGGGGCTTTCTGCCGAAGAAGAGAACCGCGAAGATAGAGCTATAGAGTTTTATAAACTACTCTCAAGCTTTGATTACATGAGTTCTACCCCTACTCTTTTCAATTCTGGAACGCTAAGACCTCAGCTTTCCTCTTGCTATCTAACAACCATTCCAGACGATTTGGATGGAATTTTTGGTGCTATGAAAGACAATGCACTACTCTCAAAATGGGCAGGTGGACTCGGAAATGATTGGTCTCCAGTTAGAGCGTTAGGCTCATACATCAAAGGTACAAATGGAAAAAGCCAAGGCGTGGTTCCTTTTCTAAAAGTTGCAAACGATACTGCTGTTGCCGTTAATCAAGGCGGAAAAAGAAAAGGTGCGATGTGTGCTTACCTTGAAACCTGGCATTTAGACGTAGAGGAATTTTTAGATCTAAGAAAAAATACAGGTGATGACAGAAGAAGAACACATGATATGAACACAGCAAACTGGGTTCCAGATTTATTCATGAAAAGGGTTGAGCTAGGCGCAAACTGGACATTGTTCTCGCCTGGAGAAGCTCCAGATCTTCATGATCTTACCGGCCTTGCCTTCGAAAAAAGATATGAAGAGTATGAGGCTTTAGCAGCTGAAGGAAAAATGGATCAACATAAAACAATACCAGCAAAAGATCTATGGAGAAAAATGTTAACCATGCTCTTTGAAACAGGCCATCCGTGGATTACTTTTAAAGATGCATGTAACTTACGCTCTCCTCAACAACACATTGGTGTTATTCATTCTTCAAACCTTTGTACTGAGATTACTCTAAATACAAGTGCGGATGAGATTGCTGTTTGTAACCTTGGTTCAGTAAATCTTCCCCAACACATGAAAGATGGTGTCCTGGATCAAGAAAAGGTTAAGCGAACTGTAACTACAGCATTGAGAATGCTAGATAACGTTATTGATATTAATTATTACTCTGTGGACACGGCTAAGAATTCAAATCTCAAACATCGTCCAGTTGGTATGGGTATTATGGGCTTTCAAGATGCGCTCTACATGCAAGATACACCGTATTGCTCAGACGCAGCGATAGAATTTGCAGATCGAAGCATGGAAGTAATTAGCTATCATGCTATCGCAGCATCAAGCGATCTTGCGAAAGAACGCGGTACCTATCCCTCTTACGATGGTTCATTGTGGAGTCAAGGTATTTTTCCAAAAGATTCAATTGAGATCTTAGAGAAAAATAGAGGCAGCGAATTCCTTAAAGTTGATCGATCAGAAACGCTGGATTGGGATCAATTAAGAGTTAAAGTTAAAAAAGACGGTATGAGAAATTCTAATGTTATGGCTATAGCTCCAACAGCAACAATCTCCAATATCACCGGAGTGACTCAATCAATTGAGCCAACCTATCAAAACTTGTATGTGAAATCTAACCTATCTGGTGAATTCACTATCGTAAACCCATATCTTGTAAGAAAGCTGAAAGCTTTAAACTTATGGGATGACGTCATGATTAATGATCTCAAATACTTTGAAGGCAGCTTGACTGAAATTTCAAGAATTCCTGATGACATCAAGACACTCTTCTCAACAGCTTTTGAAGTTGAGCCCCAATATATTGTTGAGGCAGCAAGCAGAAGACAAAAATGGATTGATCAGGCTCAGTCACTCAATCTATATATTGGAAATGCAAACGGCAAAAAACTAGATCTAACTTATAGGATGGCTTGGTACTCAGGCTTGAAGACTACTTACTACCTTAGATCAATTGCAGCTACCACAACTGAAAAATCAACCATCCATCAAGGCACCTTAAATGCTGTGAGTTCGCAAGCAGAAGCAGCGCCAGAGGTTCCTCACGAACTTGGAGCACCTGCACCAGTGCCTGAAGCATGTTCATTGGATGATCCTGACTGCGAAGCATGTCAGTAATAAAATAACGGAGAAATAGAATGTTAAATTGGGATGAATACAACAAAGAAGAAGCTCAAGTAGCTCCTGCAATCAAGAGCGCTATTCCTGAGGAAGTAAAAGAAACTCAGCCTATAGTCCAAGAAGTGTCAGCGCCAGCTGAAGCTACTCCTGCCTCTATCGAAGAAGGCTCGCGTGCTGAAATTGCCAGAAAGGCTATTGAAAACTTTGACGAATCAGAGGGCATTAAAGAACTTGATGAAATGCAAGGAACAGCAGGAAGAGTTCAAGTAGATGATAAAGCCATGATTAACTGCAATGCAGACTTAAACCAATTGGTGCCGTTCAAATATGACTGGGCATGGCAAAAATATCTTGATGGCAGCGCCAATCATTGGATGCCTCAAGAAGTGAATATGACAGCAGACATAGCTCTTTGGAAATCTGAAGATGGCTTGACTGAAGATGAGAGAACGATTGTTAAAAGAAATCTTGGGTTCTTCTCAACGGCAGATTCATTGGTTGCCAACAATCTTGTCCTAGCTCTTTATAGATTAATAACTAATCCAGAGTGCAGACAGTACATTCTTAGACAGAGTCTGGAAGAAGCTATCCATACGCATGCCTATCAATACTGTATTGAATCTCTTGGGATGGATGAAGGTGAGATATTTAATATGTACAGAGAGATTCCTAGCGTAGCCAAAAAAGCAGCTTGGGGCCTCAAGTACACCAAACAAATATCAGACCCAACCTTCCAAACAGGAACAACAGAGACTGATAAGCAGTTATTGAGAAATCTCATAGCCTTCTATTGTGTTCTTGAGGGGATATTCTTTTACTGTGGCTTTACCCAGATCCTATCAATGGGAAGACGCAATAAGATGACAGGAACAGCCGAACAATTTCAGTACATCCTAAGAGATGAATCTATGCATGTGAATTTTGGAATTGATGTAATCAATCAAATCAAAATTGAAAATCCGCATTTATGGGACGATGAAATGAAGCATGAGGCTGCTCAAATGATCCTAGAAGGCACTGAGCTTGAGATTATGTATGCAAGAGCCACTATGCCAAGAGGTGTGCTGGGCATGAATGCATCAATGATGGAAGAGTACCTGCAATTTATTGCCAATAGACGCTTAACTCAAATCGGCTTAGAGGAAGAGTTTAAAGGTGCTACCAATCCTTTCCCGTGGATGTCTGAGATCATGGATCTTAGAAAAGAGAAGAATTTCTTTGAAACTCGTGTCATCGAATATCAAACTGGCGGAGCCCTTAACTGGGAGTAAAATCTTATTCCAATTCAATCTGCCTACAAGTAATCTTGTAGGCAAAGTTCTTGCTATCTTAAGGGGCAAGATCAGTCATGATTGAGAATTTTTTACAATACGGTCAGTGGATCATTTTAGTCTTGAGCATACTGAGCCTTGTGCTGGTTAGCTCTGTTAAACATGAAACTAGATTAAACGGCTACATTCTTACAGGCATAAGCAGATTCTCAGGTGCGCTCATTTTTCTATTGGTTGATTTGCCAGCATTTGTTATAGCAAACCTAATCCAAACATATATAGCTTTTAACGGTTATTATAAAAATAAAAAAGCTGGGGAAGAAGCCAAAAATGACAGATCAAACAAAGCCGACTAAAAGCTACCGTACTTTTGCATTAATCCTACTAACCGTAGTCTATGGTTTTAATTTTATTGATCGCCAAATTGTTGGGATTTTGGCACCATTTATCCAGAAAGATCTAGGTCTAACTAATACAGAGTTAGGTCTATTAATCGGCCTGGCATTCGCAATTTTTTATACCTTAGTTGCCATTCCTATAGCCTGGTTAGCTGACCGCTACAATCGAGTAAACATATTATCAATTGCATTGGCAACCTGGAGTGGTTTTACGGCCTTAACTGGTTTAGCAGGCAACTTCATCCAAATTGGAATTGCGCGCATGGGTGTTGGCATTGGAGAAGCGGGAGGCAGTCCTCCTTCTCACTCAATTATCTCTGATATGTACCCAAAAGAAGAGAGAGCTAGTGCCTTGGGCGTATACTCGATGGGCATTCCTTTGGGCATTATGGCAGCTTACTTTGCAACAGCGATGCTGATGGGCTCGTCCGGTGAAGACGTTGATTGGAGACGAATTTTTATTTTCCTTGGGTTAACAGGTGTTGCTTTGGCTGTTTTGGTTAAATTAGTATTGCGTGAACCTGTTCGAGGCGCGATGGAATTCAATGATCAAACTGAGATTGAGAAGCCACCATTCATGGAGTCACTAAAGACTCTGATGAAAATTCCTGCTTGGTGGGCTATGTGCTTTGGGATAGCTTTTGGCTCTTTTGTGTCCTATTCAAAATCAGCATTTCATACCAAGTACTTGGTTGCCTTAGATCCTAGTTATGATTTTCAGACCTTGGTGATTATTTTAGGAATCGTCAATGGGACAACCTATGCCGGAGGAGCATTCTTTGGAGCTAGATTGGCAGATAAATGGGGTAAAAAAGATATACGTGCTTATGGCTGGTTGCCAGCAATATCAATTGCTCTCTGCCTGCCAATTGGAATTGCAGCTTGGTGGTCAACGTCAATTGAAATGAATCTTGTCTTCACTACTTTGTTTTTGCTGTTTATGGGCGTGTACCTAGGCCCAAGTTTTGCAATTGCTCAGACTTTGGCACCTATAAGTATGCGAGCCATGTCTACGGCACTATTCTTTTTTATTCTTAACATGATTGCATTAGGGGGCGGGCCTACTTTTTCAGGCTGGTTGATAGATGTATTTAAAGAAAATTATGGTGAGATAGAAGCAATACGCTATGCCATGACAGTCACCTCTCTTTTGTTTATTCCATCCATTATTAGCTTTTTGATAGTTGCGCGTGTTTTACCAAAAGATTGGTCAGAAGCAGAAAAACGCAATCTTGAACTAGCTAAAAGTGATGGTTAGTTATTCTGAAAGTTACATAAAAGAAATACTTGATGGGGTAAAAACTATTGCGGTAGTTGGAGCTAGCGCAAATCAAGATAGAGATAGTTACAAAGTTATGCAGGCACTCATTCAGCATGGCTATCAAATATTTCCAATCAATCCTAATGAAGAAGGTAATCTTATTTTAGGGCAGCTATGCTATGCAGATCTTAGCTCTGTTTCAGAAAAGATTGATATGGTTGATGTTTTTAGGGCTGCAGATGCTGTCATAGGAGTAACAAAAGAAGCAATTGCAATTGGAGCAACTGTTCTTTGGACTCAATTAGATATTGTGCACAAAGAAGCTGCAGCCCTAGCAGAGCAAGCCGGTCTAAAAGTCGTCATGGATAGATGTCCAAAAATTGAATTGGCAAAATTATATTAGACTAAAAAAGCAAAATAACTTTTAATAGATTGGATATGAGTGAAGATATAAAAATATTAATCAAGGAAAAATCTGATAAAGGTGTNCTGCGCCTNGTCATGAATAATTTAGATTATAAAAATGCTTTGTCTAANAAAATGATGAGCATGCTTGAGGATGAGATTAAAGTAGCCTCCCTCGATAAGTCCACAAGAGTCATAGTATTGGCCGCTAAGGGAAATGTATTTTCTTCAGGGCATGATTTAAAAGAAATAACAGCCGCAAGAGAGAATAAAGATAGTGGCGAGGAGTTCTACCAAGACCTTTTTGNCTCTTGCTCTGCATTAATGCAGCTAATAGTTAGTTCACCCCAACCAATTATCGCTGAAGTTGATGGGGTAGCGACAGCTGCAGGCTGTCAATTGGTTGCAAGTTGCGATCTTGCAATAGCCTCTAATGAGTCTCGGTTTGCTACTCCTGGAGTAAATCTTGGTCTTTTTTGCTCAACTCCAATGGTTGCTCTTTCAAGAAATGTGAACAAAAAGAATGCTATGGAAATGCTGCTTACTGGTGACTTTATTGATGCTAGCAAGGCAAAAGAAATAGGATTAATAAATAATCTGGTTCAAAAAGAGGAGTTAACTCTTGAAGTAACCAAATTAGCAGAAAAAATTGCTAGTAAATCATCGATGACGGTATCCATTGGAAAGCAAGCGTTCTATGCCCAAGCTGAAATGGATTTATCTGCAGCATATAAATATACATCTGAAGTTATGAAAGATAATTTGCTAAAACATGATGCCAAAGAAGGCATTAATGCATTCATAGAAAAAAAATCGCCTGAGTGGAAAGATGAATAAGAAAAAAGAGATTGTAGAATTAGTTACTTCTCCAGGCACCCATCTTAAGAGAAAGCACCAGCATCAAACCATATAAGGTCATGGCTGAAGCTGCGGCATAGAAAACACCAGCGATGCCGCTGGAAAACCAATTTACAGCTATCCATCCTCCTAATGCAGCAACGACGAACCTCGAAACGGTAGCTATAATTGGCCACTTCATGGCATTGGCTCCCTGCGATGCAAAGTAAAGAGAAAGCCCTAGCCCTTGAAAGGTAAAGCACAATCCTACTATTTCAATGTATTGCTTGGTTACTATATAAGTTGCCTGGTCTGTGGCGAAGAAATTAATCCAATAACTAGAACTTAGAATCAGTATGAGTCCTATCATTCCTGAAAAGAGTCCCGCAAATGATCCTCCAAGCCAACCTATCCTCTCAGCTCTCTCAACTTTGTTCGCTCCAATATTTGTTCCAACCATAGTTGTCATAGCTGTACCAATTCCAAACACTAAAGGGATCATCAAAAATTCAATTCTGGAACCTATTCCATATCCAGCCANTGCCGACACTCCGAACTGACCCACAAGACCAGTTAAGATAAGAATAGTTCCAACTGTAAATATTGGTGCTAATGATGCAGGTAAGGCAACATTAAAAATATCTCTAAATAGTTCCTTCTCAAAACTTAAGTTTGAAATTTTTAATTGAACATTGCTAGATGAATGCATAAACTTAAAAATCATGACTATAGCCATAAAAGCTGCTACAGATATAGCTGATAAAGGGGCTCCAATAATTCCAAGTTTAGGAAGGCCAAACCAACCAAGAATAAGACCTCCAGCTAGAATGACCTGAATGCCTGAGCCTAGGATCATGAGTAGCGCAGGAAAACGCATATTACCTATGCCTCTTAAAGCTGCGCTTAGCGTTCCTGATAGCCAAATAAATA
>JGI24540J26637_10000742_pt1 | contig 13972 bp, 12 predicted proteins | sample NorSeaMetagenome_FD_26637 | JGI IMG/M metagenome (IMG submission 26637)
CTATTGAGTTAACTTTTTACCACCCGACCAACAGGGATGTAGAAAGCGATTTTAGTTTAGGTTTTAACCCTATTATCCTAAAATAATAATAGTGGCGAGTCTGTAAGCGACCGTTATCCCAAAAGTACAGACAACTTTCAAGTAACGGTTAGCATTATGCTGCTAAAGCGTAGTTGTCTTCGTTTGCAACTATTATTTAAAGAACATTTTTACGAGTAATCTTTATCCTCGACATGCATCCTTGAAATCCAACTCCTCGTCGAAGCCATGTCATCCCCAGATAGCTATATTATACTCTTGATTATCTAGATTTAGCTAATTGTGATTCTCGCAAATTTTCTCTTACCAACTTGATAAACTGACGTGCCTTTATTAGGAATTAAATCTTTATCGTTAATTTTTTCACCGTCGATCTTAGCAGCACCCTGCTTTATCATACGAAAGGCTTCAGAAGTTGAGCTAACTAGATTCGAGTCTTTAAGAAGATTTGCAATCTTCATACCCTGATCAAAGGTAAATTCATCCATCTCATCTGGGGTTTGATTTTTAGCAAATCGATCTATAAAGTTTTGCTGAGCTTTTTTGGCCTGTTCATTGTTATGAAAGCGCGTAATAATTTCTTCAGCTAAGCGGAATTTAATATTTCTTGGATTCTCACCATCTTTAACCTCCCCCTTCCAGGATTCAAGGGTTTCAAGTGATTCGAAGCTAAGAAGCTCAAGATAACGCCACATCAACTCATCTGAAATTGACATTATCTTTCCAAACATACTATCAGGAGTCTCATCAATACCAATATAGTTATCAAGAGACTTACTCATCTTTTGAACGCCATCGAGACCTTCCAGAAGAGGCATAGTTAGAATTACTTGAGGCTCCATTCCAGATTGCTTTTGAAGATCTCTACCAACTAAAAGATTAAATTTTTGATCTGTGCCTCCAAGCTCCATGTCAGCCTGAAGAGCAACCGAATCAAAGCCTTGAACTAATGGGTATAAAAACTCATGTATCGAAATTGCTTGATTAGATTTATACCGCTTTGAGAAATCATCACGTTCCAGCATTCTTGCAACCGTATGCTTTGATGCTAGAGAAATCATTTCAGAAGAACTCATCTTGCCCATCCATTCAGAATTAAAAGCAATTTTAGTTTTATCTTTATCTAATATTTTGAATACTTGTTCTTCATAACTCTTAGCATTTTCGATTACTTCTTCTTTAGTTAGTGGCTTACGAGTAACATTCTTTCCAGTTGGATCTCCAATCATTCCTGTGAAATCTCCAATCAAGAAAATAATTTCATGACCAAGATCTTGAAGCTGCTTTAGTTTATTAATAACAACAGTATGACCAAGATGAAGATCTGGCGCCGTTGGATCGAGACCTAATTTAATTCGCAAAGGTTTGTTTTTTTCTAGTTTAGTCTTGAGTTCATCAAGAGGGAGAATTTCATCCGTACCTCGTTGGATGATAGCTAGTGTTTCTTTAATTGTCATTTTATATGCACTCTTTATGGCCTTGTTTGTCCATCACCCATGATGATATATTTTTGTGATGTCAATCCTTCAAGACCAACAGGTCCTCTGACATGAAATTTTCCAGTACTAATCCCAATTTCTGCACCAAGTCCATATTCAAAACCATCAGCAAAACCCGTTGAGGCATTAACCATAACAGAAGAAGAGTCGACTTCTGCCAGGAATTTATCTGAATGAGCTTTGTTTTCAGTAACTATTGCATCAGTATGTGAAGAGCCATATTTCTCAATATGAGAGATGGCCTCATCNACTGAGTTGACCATTTTAATTGAAAGAATTGGNGCAAGATATTCTTCACTCCAGTCCTCTTCTGTGGCGCCAAGAATATTGTTTGAAAGTTTTTGTGATACCTCACATCCCCTAAGCTCCACTCCTTTATCAAAATAAAGTTTTATTAATTGATCAAGTGCTTTGCTATCAAAATTCTTATGGACAAGAAGGGTCTCTGTTGCGTTACAGACTCCGTAGCGACGAGTTTTACCATTGAAGGCGATATCGATCCCTTTTTGTGGATCAGCGTCTTCATCGAGGTAGGTATGACAAACACCATCAAGATGTTTGATTACTGGAACTCTAGCATGATTACTTACATTTTTAATAAGTCCCTTGCCACCCCTAGGGATAATAGCATCTACATAGTCACTAGCCTTAACAAGTTCTATTACTGCCTCACGATCAGTTATCTCAATAAGTTGAACTGAGTTCTGATCAAGGCCTGCATTAATGAGTCCATTTTTTATGCAATCATAAAAAGCCATATTTGAATTAATTGCTTCAGAGCCACCTCTTAGAATGACAGCATTACCCGACTTTATGCATAATGCTGCTGCATCAATAGTAACATTTGGCCGAGACTCATAGATCATCCCAATGACTCCAAGCGGAACGCTCATTTTGCCAATTTCAATACCACTTGGTCTTTTAACTAATTCTGAAACATCTCCAATGGGATCATCAAGAGATACAATCTGTTCAAGACCCTCTATAACCCCTAAAAGTCTCTCTTCATTGAGCATTAGGCGATCTAATAGTGCATCATCAATATTATTATTTCTTGCGATAATTAAATCATTGTTATTGGCATCAAGGATAGCACCTTGGTTCTTTTTAATTTCGCTAGCAATATTAACTAAAGCATTATTCTTAGCATCAGTGCTTGCAACACGTAACGAGTTAGAAGCTTTTTTTGCCTTTTGTCCAATGCTTGCTATTAGTTGACTTATTGAGTCCATTGATTTTTACCTGATAAAGTAATTACGACACTTCGTAATTCATCATAAACATTAAGATTATCCATGCCTTTTACAGAGCGGTCAATACGTCCAAGCGTTAAAAGTAATTTTTGAAGTTTTTGGTAACTATGCATTTTTAAAGCATTTGAGACTAATGGCTTTCTTTTTTGCCAAACTCTATGATTATTAAAGATTGCATCAATTTTTTGATTTTGTTTGAGTTCGATAGACATTGTNGCTAATGACTTTATTTCGCGGTAGAGTGANGAAATGATTATTACNGGTGGTGANGCATCATCCTCAAGAAAGTTAAAAATTTTATTAACTTTAATAGAATCACCCTTAAGAGCAGCATCAATTAGGCCAAAGACTGAGTATTGTGACTGCTGATCAATTTGATTTAGATATTGATCGGCAGCAATATTACCATCTGGATAAGCAATTTGAAGTTTTTGAATTTCTTGCATTGCTGCTAAAAGATTTCCTTCGGTAGCATAAGCTATTGCATTTGCAACATCATTATTCTGATTTAAGCCTAGCTGTCTCATTTGATTAAGAAGCCAGCCTACAAGTTGATCACTTTGAACTTCCCAGTGCTGAATGGTAACCCCATTTTTGTCTAATGCCTTAAACCATTTACTTTTTTGCTGAGCTATATCTAGTTTGCCTGTAGAAATTATTAGCAAAATATCATCTTGCAGAATTTCAGTTAGCTCAGCGAGAGCTTTAGATCCTTTAATACCAATTTTCCCAGTTGTGAGTCGGCACTCAATGATTCGTTTTTCAGCAAAAAGTGATGGACTTGCAATTAGGCCAAAGATTGCATCCCAAGAAAAATTACCATCAATATCAAATCGAGTGCGTTCACTAAAGCCTTGTTCTTTTGCAAAATCTTTAATTAATGTTAAGGATTGTTCAACTAATAGTATTTCTGCTCCAAACACAAAATAAATTGGCTTAATACCGCTTGCAAGGTTATTTGAGAGTTGTTCAGGTTTTATGTTCATGGTTTTATATAGCTGTATGTTGAGTAAAAATGATACAAAACAAGATTTAACCCAGTCCTAGTCATTATGTCATAATTATAAAAATAATTTCATTAAACCTTGAAAAATGCTATCAAACACTATATATAAGAAATCTATAGGGTATATTTACCTTTCTAATTTAGGATAAATTTAAAAGTATGTATAAAAATATATTATTGTGGTTAGTCTTAGGAAGCGTTCTAGCTTCTCTTTTTGGGCAGTTCAATGGAACTAGTGAAACTAATGAGGTAAGTTACTCAAAATTTATTCAAAACGTTAAACAGGGTAATGTTTCTAGCGTTAAGATTGCTGGTAGTAATATTACTGGTGTTACTGCATTAGGCGAAAAATTTGAGACTTATAGTCCGGGTGATCTAGGTTTAATGGGAGACCTTCTTAATAATGGAGTTTCTGTCCAAGCAACCCCACCTGCTAAAGAGAGTTTTGTGAAGCAATTAATAATTTCCCTTGCTCCAATACTGCTCTTAATTGGTGTTATTTTGTACACCATGAAGGGTGCTGGTGGTGCTATGGGCGGAAAGAATCCAATGTCATTTGGAAAATCAAAAGCCAGATTAATCTCCAAAGATGAATCTCATGTTACATTTGAAGATGTTGCTGGTGTCGACGAGGCAAAAGAAGAGGTTGGTGAGCTTGTAGACTTCCTTTCAGATCCTTCTAAATTTACTAAGGTTGGTGGAAAAATTCCAAAAGGTGTTCTTATGGTTGGACCTCCTGGAACTGGAAAAACTTTATTAGCTAAAGCAGTTGCTGGAGAAGCGGATGTTCCGTTCTTTTTCATCTCTGGATCAGACTTCGTTGAAATGTTTGTTGGAGTAGGTGCTTCGAGAGTTCGTGATATGTTTGAACAGGCCAAGAAACATGCGCCTTGTATTATTTTTATTGATGAGATTGATGCCGTTGGTCGCCAGCGTGGAGCTGGAATGGGTGGTGGGCATGATGAGCGTGAACAAACACTAAACCAAATGCTAGTTGAAATGGATGGATTTGAAGGTTCAGAAGGGATTATCGTTGTTGCAGCGACTAATCGACCTGATGTTCTAGACCCGGCTTTACTAAGGCCAGGAAGATTTGATAGAACGGTTACTGTTGGGTTACCTGATATTAATGGTCGTGATGCTATTTTAAAAGTACATATGAGAAAACTTCCAATTGCTAAAAATGTTAAATCTATGGATATTGCAAGAGGAACCCCTGGTTTTTCTGGCGCAGACTTAGCTAATCTGGCTAATGAGGCAGCTTTAATTGCAGCACGCTTTAGTAAAGAGCTAGTTGGAATGCGTGAATTTGAAAAAGCAAAAGACAAGATTATGATGGGTGCAGAGCGCAAAGGCATGGTGATGGATGCCTCAGAAAAAGAAATGACTGCATACCATGAGGCTGGTCATGCAATAGTTGGAAGATTAATGCCAGAACATGACCCAGTATACAAAGTCAGTATTATTCCTAGAGGAAGAGCCTTAGGTGTAACTATGTTTCTACCTGAAAAAGATAGTTATAGTATTTCTAAGCGCAAGCTTAATTCTCAAGTAGCCTCACTTTTTGGCGGTCGTATTGCCGAGGAAGTTGTTTACGGAGAAGATGCTGTAACAACTGGAGCCAGTAACGATATTGAGCGAGCGACTGAAATTGCTCATAAGATGGTTAAGCTTTGGGGCATGTCAACAGTTATGGGTCCTATGGCTTATGGTGAAGATGAAGGCGAGGTTTTTTTAGGTCGTCAAGTTACAAAACATAAGCATATTTCTGATGAGACCTTTACTAAGGTTGATAGTGAGATTCGCAAGATTATTGATACAAATTACTCATTAGCCTATAAGATCATTGAAGAAAATAGAGATATATTAGATGCAATGGCTGCTGCACTTGTTGAGTATGAAACTATTGATACTAATCAAATAGATGATTTAATGGCAAGAGTCCCTATTAGAGAAGCGGCTGATATTGTAGACTCTGATCAAGTTTCCTCTGATCTTGGAACTGGGCGAGGAGATGCTACAAGTTCTAAACCATCTGCAGATGAAAAACAAGACCCTGAGGGAAGTACTGGCGAGTTCGCTTAGCTTTTAGAAGGGTGATGGTCAATAAACCAATCATCATGGGTGTGCTGAATGTTACACCCGACTCTTTCTCTGATGGTGGTTTGTTTATTGAGTCCTCTAGTGCAATTGCACAGGCAAAAATAATGGTCGAAGAAGGCGCTGGTATTATTGATATTGGTGGTGAATCAACCCGCCCAGGTGCTCCCGAAGTAAGTGTTGAAAATGAATTGAAGCGGGTGATGCCAGTTATTGAAGCCTTAAGTGGTAATATTAATGTACCAATCTCTATTGATACATCAAAGCCAGAAGTTATGCAGAAAGCCTTTGAAGCAGGTGCTAGTATCATTAATGATGTTAATGCACTTCGTGCTGAAGGTGCTGTTGAAATGGCTGTTTCATTACGTGCAGATGTTTGCTTAATGCATATGCAAGGAACGCCAAGAACCATGCAAAATAATCCCTCATATGAAAACGTTGTAAGTGACATCAAAGTTTTTTTTCAAGAGAGGATTGATGAATGTCAGCGAGCTGGAATGGAGCTTAGGGCAATTACTCTTGATCCTGGGTTTGGTTTTGGAAAGAATTTAGGTCATAATATAGCTTTGTTAAAAAATCTGTCCGAATTTCATGAGTTTGGCGTTTCAATTTTAGCTGGGTTGTCTAGAAAATCAATGATTGGTTCCTTGTTAGGCAATAAAGATGTTGATTCAAGGATGATAGGAAGTGTTACAGCAGCTCTTATTGCTGTTGAAAATGGAGCTGATATCATAAGGGTTCATGATGTTGCAGAGACAAAAGATGCACTTACAGTATGGCAACAAATTAAGAACTTTAGGGAGTAGTTGTTTTGAGTAATTTTTTTGGAACTGATGGTATTAGAGGAGAGGTTGGTAAAGCGCCAATTACAGCTGACTTTATATTAAAGGTTGGTTGGGCGGTTGGATCAGTCTTGAGAGAAAGTGGGAGTGCTAGTGTTATCATAGGAAAAGATACTCGAGTATCTGGGTACTTATTTGAGTCTGCCCTTGAGGCAGGCTTTTTATCAGCAGGTGTTAATGTAGGAATGTTAGGTCCAATGCCTTCTCCAGCAATTGCCTATTTGACTCAAGCTTTTGGAGCAGATGCCGGAGTTGTAATAAGTGCTTCGCATAATCAGTTCCAAGATAATGGCGTTAAGTTTTTCTCGAGTAAGGGCGTAAAGTTTGGAGATGATGTTCAAAAAGCAATAGAAGATAAGCTATCTACCCCAATGGTAAGTGTAGATTCTGCCTCTATTGGAAAAGCAAAGAGATATGGACAGGCGTTAGGAAGATATATAGAGTTCTGTAAATCAACATTTGATAAAAATTGTGACCTCTCAAATCTTAAAATTATTATTGATTGCGCAAATGGTGCGACTTATCATATTGCAGAGGATGTATTCTCAGAGCTTGGTGCATCAGTCTTGATGATTAATAATAACCCAGATGGCTACAATATCAATCGTGATTGTGGAGCAACTGATACAAGACACCTTCAGCAAGAAGTAAAGGATCAAAATGCTGATATTGGTATTGCATTTGACGGCGATGGTGACAGATTAATAATGGTTGATCATAAGGGTGAGGAGGTTGATGGTGATGAGCTGGTTGCTATAATTGCCGCTTCATGGAAGAAAGCTGGGTATCTAAAGTCGAATACAGTTGTGGGCACCAAAATGACTAATCTAGGAATTCGTAAAGCACTTGCAGAGCAAGATATAAAGTTCATTGAGGCTAATGTTGGTGATAGATATGTAATGGAAAAATTGATTCAAAATGAAGCTGTTCTTGGAGGTGAAGGTTCAGGACATATTATTTGCCTAAATAAATCAACTTCTGGAGATGCTATTATTGCAGCACTTCAAGTATTAGAGGTGTTAGCTAAGTCAGGAAAATCTCTAAATACTTTAAAAAATAATATGAGTAAGTTTCCGCAAATACTTATTAATATTAAAACAAATACTCAACAAGATCCGATTGATAATAAAGTAATAAATGAGGCTATAAAAAGCGTTGAAAAAAAGCTATCGAATTCTGGTCGAGTTCTGATTAGAAAATCGGGCACTGAGCCACTTATCAGAGTAATGGTTGAAAGCGATAATCTTGATTTAGCTAGAGAAAGTGCAAATTATTTAGCTGAAATAATTAAAACTAAATAATTTTTTTTGGACTAGTTAATAACTTCATGAGAATGGCATGACTTTTACGTCTCTAGAATTAGTATTAATTGCTTTTATTTTTACTTGGATTGGATTTGTTCGAACTGGTCTTGGCTTTGGTGGGGCTGTTTTAGGGCTTCCAATTTTAATGCTTATTGGTGGCTCCCCAATTGATTGGCTTCCAATAATTGGAATCCACTTACTGTTTTTTTCTGGCATTACTCTTTCGAACTCATTAAAGGAAGTGGACTGGGTATATTTGAAAAAATCGCTGCCCTGGATATTGCCTGCAAAAATAATTGGTGTGATAGGTCTTATTAGTCTTTCACCAAATATTATGACTGTCATTGTTTATTTAATAACAAGTTTATATGCCTTAACTTGGATAAATAATAGACAATTTATTTCAAAAAAGAGCTGGGCAAATAACATACTTTTATTTTTTGGTGGTTATTTATCTGGCACCTCTTTAATGGGCGGTGTTCTATTAGTTGCTGTCTATATGAGCTATGTGGATATAAAAAGACTAAGAAATACCTTGTTTGTTTTATGGTTTTTCTTGGTTTCAATCAAGATGGCAGCTTTCTTAGCAGTTGGTGTATTTGTAGATTGGCAATTCTCTTTAATGCTTATCCCAGTAGCTGCTTTAGGGCATTTCATTGGCCTCAGAGTTCATGATAGGATGATTCAAAATGATACAAAATTCAAACGTTGGATGGGGGGCGTTCTTATATTAGTCTGTATAGTTGGCTTACTTAAAGTTTTTTTTAATTAGTTTTTAAAGATTACTAGTATAATTTTGTCAAATTTGTTAATTGATAATATTATGCAATTTAGTTATCAAGGAAGGTTTGTATGTCGACATTAATGACTGAGCGAGTTACCCATGTTCATCATTGGAATGATACGTTATTTAGCTTTCGCACCACACGTGATCCAGGCTATCGTTTTAAAAATGGCCACTTCACTATGATTGGACTCCCTTCAGATGGAAAGCCACTTATGCGTGCCTATAGTATCACCAGTGCAAACCATGAAAATGAACTAGAGTTCTTCAGTATTAAGGTGCCTGACGGTGCTCTCACCTCTAAACTACAAAACCTTGCAGTAGGTGATGAAGTGCTTGTTGGTAAGCGCTCAACGGGAACCCTAATCCCTGATAATATGCTTCCTGGACGCTATCTATACCTACTTTGTACTGGGACTGGTTTAGCACCATTTATGAGTATTATTAAAGATCCTGAAATTTATGATCAATTCGACAGAGTTATTTTGGCTCATGGTGTGCGCCAAATTTCTGAATTGGCTTATGCCGATTACATCGAGAATGTTTTACCAAATGATGAATATATGGGTGAAATAGTTCGCGAAAAGTTAGTTTACTATCCAACAGTAACTCGTGAACCTTTTAAAAATAATGGAAGACTGACAACGCTTATGAGTTCTGGTAAATTATTTTTAGATTTAGATCAGCCCTATCCAAATTTAGAAGACGATCGTTTCATGATTTGTGGAAGCCCAAGTATGCTTAAGGAGCTCGTTGATATGCTTGAAGCAAGAAGTTTTATTGAGGCTCGAAATGTAAAGCCTGGACACTTTGTTATTGAGAGAGCTTTCGTCGAATCCTAGTTTGTAGGTTTTTTTTGATTCAAAATTTTCCTTAAGTAGCTATCTCTTTATAGGCATAAAGACTATAAACTTTATTTAGTTTAAAATTAATAAGAATATGAATGAGTCTTTTTTAATTCTTACCGGTTTAGGCTATGCAGCAAAGTCCAATGGTGGGCCATTAGTTGATCAAATAGATGCTGTATTGCCTCAAACTCAGTGCGCTCAGTGTGATTATCCAGGTTGTAGGCCATATGCTGAAGCAATAGCAAGTGGGGATGCTAAAGTAAATCAATGTCCTCCAGGAGGTCAAGAGGGTGCAGATGCCTTAGCAGAGCTTATGGGTTTTAAATCTATACTTTTAGATGAAACTCATGGTGAAACCAAACCAAAAAGAATTGCCTTAGTTGATGAAAACGCATGTATTGGCTGTACTTTGTGTATTAAAGCATGCCCAGTAGATGCATTTGTAGGTTCATCAAAGGTAATGACTCAGGTAATTGCTAAAGAATGTACAGGCTGTGATTTATGCCTCCCAGTTTGCCCAGTTGATTGCATTGAGATGATCGAACTTCAACCAACTAGTAAAACTCCTTTTATAAATTATCTTCAATACTATGAGTCGTTAAATAAAAAGCAAATACAAGAACAAGAGCAAAGAGAAAATGCAAGGAATAGATTTAAGTTTCGTGAAATGCGTTTAGAAAGAAATAAGCGTGAAAGGGCTAATTTACTTGAGGCTAAGATGGTTGCATTAAAAAAGAAAATGGCAAAAGACAAAAATCAGAAGGAGAAGATTGATGCAGCAATGTCAAGGATCAAGACTTCCAAGGTAGGAAATGAAGTTAAGTGATTTTGATTTTGACTTACCGAAGTCCTTAATTGCTCAATACCCTAGTAAAAGAAGAACGGACTCACGTTTATTGGTCACTAAGCAGGGTTTTACCAACTCGACTTTTTCTAAATTAGGCGATTTTCTAAAGCCAAATGATCTACTAGTTCTTAATGATACAAAGGTAATACCAGCTCGTTTATTTGGCCACAAAGAATCTGGAGGTAAGGTTGAGCTCTTAATAGAGCGTTTAATTAATGAGCATGAAGCACTAGTCATGATAAAGGCAAGCAGGGCTCCAAAAATTGGCAGCTCTATAATTCTTGAAAATAATATTCAATTAAGAATATGTGATAAAAATGATGGTATTTATAAAGTTGATTTTGTCTCAGACGCTATACTCAATGTGCTTGATGAAGTTGGACATATACCTTTACCACCATACATTAATCGAGAAGATATAAAAGAAGATTCGAAGCGCTATCAGACGGTCTATGCAAAAAAAAATGGTGCAGTTGCTGCCCCTACAGCTGGCCTTCATTTCGATGAGTTATTGTTATCAAAGTTAAAGAAAAAAGGCATTGATCATGCCTTTGTAACCCTTCATGTTGGGGCAGGAACTTTTCAACCTGTAAAGGTTGAAAACATTGAGAGCCATAAGATGCATAGTGAGTACTATGAGATTTCACAAAAAACTGTTGACCAAATAGCAAAAACAAGATCTAAAGGAGGAAGAGTAATCGCGGTTGGCACAACTGCATTACGAACACTTGAGTCAGTAGCCCTTAAGGGTAATCTTTCATCCCAAAAAGGTGAAACTGACATCTTTATCTATCCGGGATTTGAATTTCAATTAGTTGATGTATTAATTACAAACTTTCATCTACCAAAATCTTCATTATTAATGCTTGTAAGTGCCTTTATTGGGTTTGAAAAAATGATAGAAACATATCATTATGCTATTAAAGAAAGGTATCGTTTTTTTAGTTATGGTGATGCAATGCTAATAGAAAAAAATTAATGTGATTTAACTGACAGGCTTTTTGAAAGGAGGAAAATTAATAAAGCTAGTATTGGTAGAATAAAAAAGCTAGTCTTAATTGAGGTTATTTCAGCAATAAACCCAACAAATAATGGACCAATTAACATCCCACCATATCCCAATGTTGCAATGCTTGCTATAGCAGTTCCTTGTGACATATTTTTATCATTCCCTGCACGAGAAAAAGCTAAGGGAATTATTACTGCAATTCCCAATCCAATAAGACTAAAGCCAATAAGTAAAGGCAGAAGAGATTCAAATGTTAATAATATTATTGAACCTATTAGAGCAACTAAACCTGAATATCGCGCAGTCTTGGATGGTCCAAACTTAAAGGAAATACGATCACCCATTAGCCTCATGGCAAACATGCAAATCGAAAAAAAGGTGTAACCTAATGCGGCACTCCCCTCACCAATACTTAAAACACTTATAAGGAAAATTGCACTCCAGTCTGCGACAGCTCCCTCTCCAAGTGAAGCAAAAAAAGTTATAAATGCAACTGTAAGTAGAGACCCCTGAGGTATTGAGATGAAGGGTGCTTTTTTATCTTTTTCTTTAGTTTCAGATTTAAAAGGCACACTATAGATGCTCAGTGTTATGAGAAAAATTAATATTGAAACGATTGTAAAATGGCCTTGAACCCCTATTTGATTGAAAGCCAGTAATGCCCCTAAACCGGCTCCAATTCCTGCTCCAAGACTCCACATTGCATGAAATGATGACATTAATGGCCTTTCATTTTTACGTTCAACTTCAGCAGCCCAGGCATTCATTGCAACATCAACACCACCATGGATTCCTCCAAAATAAATTACCGCAATTGTAAGAGCTAAAAATGAATTTGCATAAGCAATGAAGATAATGGAGATTGGTATCAGAAGTATAGTTGCCCGTTTAGAAACATAAGCGGCACCATATCGATCTGCAGCCTTCCCAAAAATTGAAAATGCAATGACAGCAGATGCTCCTGCTAAAAAAATTAAAAATCCTAATAAAGCAGGAGAGAGATCATGAATGTTTGCTATTGCAGGTATTCGTGATGCCCATGTTCCAAATAGTGCGCCATTTACAGCAAAAATTATTGAAACAGCATATCTAGGAGTTCTTATTTTTCTCACTGTAGCAGTTTAGTTTCATGCAGCATTATTATAAAATTTCAAGTAAAGTTTGACCCATCATTGCTGGGGTAGGAGAAACACTTACACCAGCATTCTCCATAGCCCTAATTTTACTTTTAGCGTCTCCACTGCCTCCACTTATTACAGCTCCAGCATGTCCCATTCTTTTTCCTTTAGGTGCAGTAAGGCCTGCAATGTATGAAATCACAGGTTTAGTCACATTAGATGAAATATATTCAGCAGCTTCCTCTTCTGCACTTCCACCTATCTCTCCAACCATTACGATAGAGTGAGTGTCTTTATCATTTTCAAATAATTCAAGACAGTCTACAAAATTCATTCCTTGAATTGGATCACCGCCAATTCCTATACATGTGCTTTGACCAAGACCAACAAGTGAAGTTTGATGGACTGCTTCATAAGTTAAAGTGCCAGATCGTGAGACAATTCCTACTGTTCCAGTCTTATGAATATTACCAGGCATAATGCCAAGCTTGCATTCTTCAGGAGTAATGACACCAGGACAATTAGGACCTATTAGTATAGATTTACTGCCTTTTAAGATGGCCTTAATTTTGATCATATCTTGAACTGGGATACCCTCAGTGATGCATGCAATTACTGGCATTTCAGCTTCAATTGCTTCAATGATTGAAGCTAAGGCGAACTTAGGTGGCACATAAATCATTGAGGCATTTGCACCAGTATCTTGCATAGCCTCGTAAACGGTATTAAAAACTTTTTTATTTAGATGAGTTTGGCCACCTTTACCGGGTGTGACTCCTCCAACAAAATTTGTTCCATAAGCAATTGATTGTTCAGAATGAAATGTTCCTTGTTTTCCAGTAAAACCTTGACAAATAACCTTTGTTTGATTGTTTATAAGAACGCTCACTTTGCCATCTCCACAATTTTTTTAGCAGCTTTTGTAAGATCTGCCTCAGTCATAATATTAATATTACTTTTGTTTAAAATTTCAAGTCCCTCTTGGGCATTTGTTCCTTCAAGCCTTACTACAATTGGTAGAGTCAGACCCACTTTTTCTATTGCTTGTAATATGCCATTAGCAATAAGATCACAGCGGACTATGCCTCCAAAAATATTGACAAGAATTGCTTTAACATTTTTTCCACTTTGAATTATCTCAAAAGCTTTTGCGACTCTTTCAGAAGTTGTACCACCCCCTACATCTAAAAAATTAGCTGGCGAACCACCATGATATTCAATAAGGTCCATTGTCGCCATAGCAAGTCCTGCGCCATTAACCATGCAGCCAACTGAACCATCCAAGGAGATATAATTTAATTGATGTTCACTAGCACTCCTTTC
>JGI24540J26637_10000744_pt1 | contig 13944 bp, 1 predicted proteins | sample NorSeaMetagenome_FD_26637 | JGI IMG/M metagenome (IMG submission 26637)
GTCTTTTCTTTTCCCTTTCTCTCTCCCCCTTCCCCTCCCTATTGTTTTTGTTGGTGATGGTGATGGTGTTTTGAATTTGTTGGTGTTGGTGGTTTTGTATTGTATTTAGGTGCTCGTTGCGCTCCCTAGTATTTACTGGTTGCACAACAACGCGACGCCCCTGAGCGCCCAGTAGTTGGGGTACTTTTCCGTTGTGCACTTCAAGTTCACGAAGAAGATGAAGTACCTGTCGGTTCTGCTGCTGTACTTGTAGCAGGGGCACTCGTAAGGTCCCTGGGGTCCAAAGTACTGCTTCTTGAAAACCTCCTCCTCCTTCCTGGCGTTTCCGGTGACGAGCAGAACGGGAAGTCCGACGAAGAGTACCTTGGGGGTGCTCTCAATTAAGTTACCCTCGTGCTTGCCCCAGGCTCCGCCATCCAAGTAAAGGCCGTGGATGTAGATTCCCTCGGGGGGAGGGCTCCTAACCTGCTGCTCCCCGTTGTAGTCCGTGACCTCCGTGTGGTACACGACGTCGTCGAGGGCCCACTTGTCCCCCTTGTGCTTCCTGGTCACCTCCTGCTTCATGGCAGTCAAGCAACCGTTGGGGTTGAAGAAGCCAGTCAGCCAGAAGCAAGCGGGGCGCCCCTCGTTCAGCCAGCTGCGGTCCTGATCGTCGCGCTGGATGAGACTCGTGAACCAAAGTCCGAGAGTGGGCAACCTCCAACTGAACTCGTCTCCGGTCAAGGTGTTCTCGAAGTAGTGAGGAACCTTGGCGTCGAACATGCTGTCCAGAGTCTCCTGGAGCTCGGCCGTCATGACAACCTCTCCCTTGATGGCAAGCTGGAGCTGGGCCAGGGTGAACCTGACCTTGGCGATGACGTTCTGCAGACGCTGGAGCTCCTGGAAGAGGAAGATGTTCATGGGCTTGTCCATACCTCCTAGCTTCTGGATCTTGGCCTTGTAGTCGTCCTCGACATAGTCCTCAGGCAGCCTCTCCTGGAGGTCGGTGGCCTTCTCGTAGACAACCTCCTCCCTACTGACTCCTCCGTCCCCTCCTCCTCCCTTGGGCTGAGTCTCTCCGAGGGTCTTGAAGAGGGCGTTCACCTCCTTCACACGGAACGTTAGATCGGCGTTGGGGTGAAGGCCGAAGATCTCGGGGCTGTCAATCTCAGGGAAGGACTCAATGTACTTCCTGTAATTGCCGTGCTCCATCTCGTCAGGGTTTTTGTATTGGAAGTCGTTGGGGATCTTGAAGATAGGGGTGGAGGGGTTGTAAGAGTAGTCCTCCTGCTCGGCCTTGGGTGTCAGCCACTCCTCGGTGTAGATCCTAAACATCCTAACGTCCAAACTGTCGGTGATCTTTCCTCCGTACTGGACGGCGGCGACCATGTACTGGAAGGTACTCCAACTGATCGGGCCGTTGTACAAGTGCTTCTCTAAGAAGAGAACGCACGCGGTGAGATCTCCGTCACTGTACTGGTAGGGGATGCCCCATCCGAGAGGACCGAACTTCCTCCTCTCCAGCACAATGCTGTGCAAGAAGCAGAGGGCAAACAGGAGCTGCCTCCACTGCGAGGTCTCCACCCTCTCGATCTTATCCTGGTCGACCATGACTCCAGGAGTGTAACTCCTCAAGAGACCAGCCTTTAGGCCGGCAGGAGGCTCGTTGGCGACCTTGGTGCACATCTGCAACAAACCGAGCGGGAACTCGGGGTGCGGAAGGGCGGTAATGAACAGCCTGAAGTTGGGATCCATGTCATCCTTCTTGTCGTTAATGATGTTCTCCATCTCGTTCATGAGGCCGAGTCCAAGCTCGCAGTTCTGCAACAGAACCCAGGTTCCATTGACCACGGCCGCATTGATCGCCTTCTGGGCAACCGGCTCCTGTCCCTCTCCCAGACTGATGACAGCGGGAGGAGGAAGCTTCTTCTTCCTGCACAGCGTCTCGATACTGTCAGTGGGATCGGCTCCCCTACTCAGCAACACAATGACGGGCACCTGAGGAATCATGGTCTCATAAACACTGTCGAAAGTGTCAGTGACGGGCTCGACGAAAGCAGGCCCCATCTCCTGGGTAGCCCTGAGGAACTCCTTGCAAGTAAGGATGCACCTGTCGACCCTCAAACTCCTGACCAAGAGCAGCTTGAGGAAAGGTCCAATGTCAGCCTGCTCAGCGATCTTCTGCTCGTACTCGGGGATGGCCATCTGCTCGGGCTCGTTGTCTTCGTACCAGCGCTTCCACATGGCCTCGTTAGCGATCATGTCGGTCGCGAGGTTGCTGAAGAACTTGTTGCTGTTGCTCAACTCAATGATGTTGAGCCAGACGTCGTTGCTGATCCACATGAAAGGCTTCCTCCTCACACTGTTGATGTCGAGGGCAGCTCCTCCCCTCAGGAAGAGAGTGACGTCGCTCTGCTTCAACAAGCCGGCCGTCACCAAGATCTTCATGGTGAGCAGCAAGATGAAGGTGAGCTTGTCAGCCTCGTACAGGCCGCGGTTGATGTACCTGTAGGTAATGTAGGTCATCTTCGAGATGATGTTCTTAACCCTCGTACTCGCGAGCGCGGCCTTTTCGGCAAGGTCCATACTGGACATAAAGAGCTCCAAGAACTGGGTGAGGGAAGTCTGGTACATGACGTTGCACATACTCATCTCAACGATACTGAAGTAAAGGACACTTCCACGGGTAGCGGCGGGCCTGAACTGCTCGCGCTTCTCCGAAATGTTCTTCTTAGTCTCATCAGCAGCGACAAGCTTGGCATTAACCTCGCCAGCCTTGGCCTTGGTGTTGGCGAGCACGGCGATGAGCTCCTCATCCTCGAGCAAGTCACCAGTGTTACTGGTAAGCCTCTCAAGCAAGTCAGCATCGAGCTTCATCAAACTCTTGGTGTTGTTGTTCACCTCCTCAAGCACCTGGTTGAGCTGGTCCTCAAGAGCCTTCTGCTCCTTTCCAATGACCTTACTCAACAGCTGCTCCTCGAGACCCTTCTGGGTGACGGTGAAATCGATAAGAGTCGTCTTCGCCTGGAGCTCAGGACTGAAGCTTGGGTTGGGAAGCCTCGTGATGAAGAAGAGCTGGAAGTTAGGATCGTAGTCCATGACTTTGTCGCTCACGTTCACAAAGAGCTTCTTTCCCTTCCTGATGAACTGCTTCTCAAGCACAGGGTCCATCATGGGGTCGATCTCGTCCTCAACACCAATGATGATTAGGCTCCTACCGTCGCCCATGCAGAACTCGAGCTTGTCCTTCAACTTGGAGTCGTTCAATGCAACCAACTCCTGGCCCTGGAAGTTAGGCAACTTGTCCTTCTCCTTGTTCCTGATCCAGCTCAAGGCCTGGCCCTGAGGATCGACAAGCAAGGGGAACCTGGTGCTCTTAGTCACCATGATTCCATTCTGCTTCGAAAGAGGATCAGTGGGCAGACCCTGCATGTTCCAGTCTCCGATGGTTCCAATGTCGACAAGGAACTCAATGACGTCCATGTTCCTGGTGACAGGCACGCCCCTGGTCTCGCAGTCGGCGGTGAACTTATCATTGATAAGGTAGCTCCTGTACTGCTGGTTGAAAGGACCACAGTAACTGACAAAGGCGCAGCCAATCGCGCAGTCTCCAACAAGCCTCTTCTTCTGCTCGTTGAAGTTGGCGGCATCCTCGGTCCACCTGTCCTTCTCTCCAGCTAGACCATTGATGAGCGCAGAGGCCTGGTTCATCTTCTTCTGCAAGTTGTTGGCACCATCCTCGATGGCCTTTTTCTTCTTCATCTGGGTGTCGAACATGTCCTGGAGTCCCTGTAGCTTCTCGTTACAGGCGGCAAGTCTCTCCTCGGCCTCTCCCAGGGCTTTGTTGGCGGCCTCCATCTGGTTCTCGGCGATGCCCAAAGCCTCAAGCTTGGGCTTGACAATCTTACTCGCCTCGTGGTAGAACTTCATCGCCCTGGCGTAGGTACAAAGACCCTCAGCAGCGGCGGACGCGGACTTGGCAAATGCAGGGGTGAACTTCTCAAGCTCGATATAGCAGGTGATGAACTCGACAGTCTCGTCGTTCATCTGGTCCTTGCCGAGTCCTCCAAAGGCGACGAGCTCGTTCAAGAAAGTACTCCTCGAGATCATGCTCATTCCGTAAGGCTTGAAACTAGTCTCGAAGAAAGGGAACTCGTCTCCCTTGATGGTGAGTTTGGTGGGCTTCACGGGCACAACGTACTCCTTGAAGAGGATAAGAATGCAGTCGAACACAAGCTTGATGATGTCCGTAGGATTCTTGTTTCCCTTGATCTCTCCGATGTGCGCGGGTTTGATCGAGTTAATAGCGGCGTTAGCTTCGTTAACGAAAGGCATGGCCTTGGCCAGATCCTTGTCGCAGGCCTCCTTCTCTCCTTGGATTCTGGTAGCATCCTCTTCGCACTTCGATTTGATGCCCATGACCTGCTCTCCCTCCTTCTTAGCGTCGGCGGCACTGATTTCGAGGCTTCCAAGCATCTTGTTAGTGTTAATTGTGGCCTCCTCAAGCTTGACCTGCTCGGCAGCAAGAACGATCTTCATGGCCTCAACGTCAGCTCCTCCCTGGACGAGCTTTTCCAAGCCCAGCTTGACTCTGCTTTCCTTGTCCGTGAGCTCCTCGAGCTTCTTGCCGTACATATTCTTGTAGGCGTCGATGAAACTGAGGTAACTCTTAGGGGTCTGGAAAACCTGGCGACGCATGCTGTTGAAGTACTCGTCGCAGACCTCCACGACCATCTTATGGACCATACCCATGTGGACCATGAGATTTTCCTTGACCTCCGCGGTTCCATCAATGGGGTAGTCCTGGATGAATCCCTTACTCACACTAACGAGGGCCTCCTCGGGCCAGCTCAAGAACCAATCAATGGTAGGAGAACTGACAAGTCCGGGGAATTTCCTCGCCCTTACGGGGAACTTGGGATTCAGGGGACTCATGCAGAGCATGATGTGAAGGTTGTCTCTCACGCAATCCGTGAAGTAGGCCTTTAAGTTGGCCTGAGTCTCCTCCAAGCCAGGCCTATCTTTACGGAAGGAAGGCTGAAGATCGGCGGTCATGGCCATCATCTCGTCCTTGGGGAAAAGGTTAGGCACCTCTCCGGTCATGAGAACACTATTAATTGTCTCAAGGAAGACCTCAGTCTTGATCTCACTCTCAGTGAAGAGGAAAGTAGTAGGGTTCTTCTTGTGCCCAGCGTTCTTGTACATCAATCTGATGTCATCAAGGAGGGCCTGCTCGCCGTACTGCTTGGTGAGGGTAATCTGGAAGCACTGAGCCCTCGAGATGAAACTAGCAAGCCTCGTGAGACTCTGCTTTCCGCTTCCTCCGACTCCGACAAGGAGTCCGCTTCCACGAGGGGTCTCAATCAGCCTGTTGATCCTCAAGAGGTGTTTCAGGGCATCCTCGAAGAGCACAAGGTTCATCTTCTTCGAGGGGAACTCCTCGTTGTACTTCTCCAAGAACATGTAAACCCTCTCCCTGATATCATCAAGGGATCCTCCGTCCTCATAGACCTTAGGCGCGAGTTCCTGAAGGACCTCATCTTCATCGTAGATGTCGTCCCTGAGGAAGCTCACCATGAACCTAGGCTCAGCGGCGGCAAGGTTGAAGGTCTCCTCACCGAAGCACTCAACAGCAATCTCCTTGATGATCTTCTCGTAGTTGTCCTTATCCTTGTTGTTAGTAAGCTTGTCGCAGAAGACGCGGTCGCACTCGTGCTTCCACAGTCCCACAAGCATGTTGGTGGGAGAGAAGTTCTTGAGCTTTCCCTCCTCCATCCTCTTTCCACCGGTAAGGATGGTGTGCTTGGGGGTGAGAAGGACTCCCTGGAAAACACGGGAGAGGTCACGCATGTTGAAGACGTAGTGGAACTTGGCGGGGGTGGGGAGCATCTTGCCCTTAATGGTCCTCCACAGCTGGATGGTAGCTGAAGTGAGCTGACCAGCAGCCGAGAGGGTGTCACTGTCAAATTCACTCGCGTTGAATCTTCCAGCAAGCATCTGACCGTAAATATCGTTGATACTGGTGATGGAGGGGAGCACAAGGTTGAAGATGAAGAAGTTCCTCTTAAGCCTGTTGGGGATGTCGTTCTTTCCTCCTCCGGGGTGCTGCATAGCAGCGAGGTACTGCAAGTCCTCGCAGTTCTTGAAGTCTCCGCGCTTGTCCTTGTCCAGGAAGCAGAAGCCGCCCTGCTCGACGGTCAACCTGATCAACTCAAGGGTAGTCTGGTCACCCCAGTCGTTGACCTCGGGCATGGACACATCATCAAAGAGGATGGTCATCTTCTTTCCGTTGGGAGGACCGTAGTTCTTACCTCCCCTCTTGTCAAGTTCGGCCTCGATAGAGTTCTGAGCCATACCGGGGGTGGTGGCACTGGAGAAGTTGATCCTCTTTGTCATCATCTTGGCAGGATCCTGAGACGCCAAAAACATGAGCATAACGGAAGTCTTGGCAGTACCCTCAGCTCCGCAGATGAGGACGGCGCCCTGCTGCTTGTGGATGTTCTGCGTGACGTAAAGGGCACGGGTAGAGTCCATGGTGGGGACCAACAAGTTGGAGAAATCGAGGTTCTCTCCCTCAGGGTAAGTCCACTTCTCGGGCCTCCACTTCTCCCACTGCTTGTCGTCGTTGATGAAGTACTCGTAGATGGTCTCGCCCTCCTCGACGGTGGGCATGACACCGTTGGTGTCGTTGTCCCTGAGCCACTGGTCGAACTTCATCCTATCCTCGGCCTCGAGAAGGCCACCAACGGACCAGCACAGACTGTAGACAAAGACTCTCTCGTACTCGAGCTCGAAGTTGTTGAAAGGGGCGATCTTCGAGCCCTCCGTGAGACCCTGGAAGAGCTGGGCGAGGGAGCAAATCCTTCCAACCCTTCCCTCCTTCATAACCTGGGCAGTGTTCCTTGAGAGGAAATCATAGCACTTTCCAGGGTCGATAGGGGAGTTTTCTCCCATCCACTTCTTGAAAAAGCCCCTAAGGATCTCCTTCCTGTTCTCATCAGGCCTCCTCCTGACCCAGGCCTCAGCAACAGGGGCCCAGTCAAGGTCAGTGTCGGACACGTAAATGATACCAGCACGCGACACAGTAGCGGGGGAGGCGTTGACGAGCGTCTCAACTTCGAACATCATCTTAACATTGTCAGTCATGGGCATACGGTCACCGTTAGCAAGGGTGAGGAGCTTGTTATCATCAAGCACAGTGTTGAGATCCTCAATCCAAATTGCATCAACGGGTCCGTCGGCGATAATCCAGGTGTTGAAGGGGTTGCTCCTCTTGTTAAATTTGGCCCACATTGCGGCGAAAACTCCGGTGGTCCACTCTCCAGTCATAGGGTCAGTCTGACCGTACATTTCCTGACTCTTGATAGCCTTGGGGTTGAACCTTGAGTCCTTGTAGGTAATTCCGTTGCGCTCCTGAAGGGTGTCCTTAAGAACCTTGAAAATACAACTCTTTCCTCCTCCGGAAGGACCGACAAGCATGATACCGTGCCTGACCCTTGTGGTCTCGAAGAGCTGAATGACCTTGAGGACCCAGGCGTCGTGGTAGACGAGCTCGTACTTCTCGACCATCTGTGCCAGGATCTTTTCCTCCTCGGGGTACTCGCCCTTGGGAGGGGGGGCCATGCCGGGGAAGAGATCAGCGAGCAGAGAGAGGAAAAGGGGAACATCCTGACTAACAAGCTTTGAGAGATTCATGTCACGCACCGTACGGTAAACGAGGAACGCCTCAGGGAGAGTAACGTTCTCACGCTTGGTGGCTCCCATGGTACGGAGGACCGAAAGAATGTTACGAAGACCCCAATCGTAGTGCCTCTGGTTACTGAGCTGCTCCTTACAGGTGGCGTAAAGGGAGAAGAACTTGGCGGAAAGGATGTCGAAGTCGGTGTAACCGACGGAGCACATCTTAACCTTCTTGATGATCTGGAAATCAGGGGTCATCATGGCAACTCCACGGAAGAGGGCCTTGAGGTTCTCAGGAAGCTCCTGCCTTCCGGCGTAACCGGGGTTCATGGTGATGAAGAATGCGCAGACGGGCTGAAGGAAAACGTTCTGAGGATCTCCGGGGAACTGAAAGTACTGGACGTTCTGCTTCTTTGCGTTTTGGATGGCAAGCACCTGCTGGGCAACCACGGAAAGCACAGGGAGGGTGATACGGTTGAACTCATCAAAGCATCCCCAGAGTCCACCCTGGCAAAGACCCTTGAAGATCTTAGCACAGTCGGTGTACTTCATCTGATCGGTACAGTTAGTAACGACGACGAAGATACCCAAAGTGTTTCCAAGATCCTTGGTAGTCTCTGTCTTCCCGGTTCCGGCAGGTCCGGCGGGAGCTCCACCGAAGAACATACCGAGGGCCTGGGCAAGCGTGATGTAGCACTTGTCCGTAAGAGGAGTGATGACCAACCTTTCCTTGGAGCCGAGGTACTCGTACTGGTAGTTGAAGTCAACATCTGTGATGGCAACGACGGTGGCTCCATCACTGGGGACATCGTCCTGAGCATTAGGTCTCCAGTAGAAACGGGCCTGCTTAAGCCAGTCAAAGTCATTGGGGTCAGTGACCTTCTTCTGCTTGACCAGGATGGTGAGCTCTTCGGCAATGTCACGCTGGTGGACGTGGACGGTCACAAGGGTCTCAATCTTCTTACGGTTGACCTTGGTTCCTAGGTCCTGGAGACACCACGAACTCATCTCCGTAAGGACCTGGATCTGGCGAGTCTTGTTGTCCTTCATGGCGGACTTCTTGATGCGGCAGACCTCGAGGGCAGACTGAGTCTCGAGAGTCCAGGCAATCTGGACAGCGAGAAGGGCAAACTGGGCAATGTTACGGTCCACAAGAGGGCGGAGCTGGGTAATGTCAGAGCCCATGTCGGCGACGCCCTGCGCACAGGCCCTCGAGTTCTCCTTCATCGTGTACATCATGTTCTTGAGAAGGGCCATGAGCCAGTCCTCGATATTTCCGACGGCTTTGACAGGCTGGTAGAAAGGAATGACCTCATGGCCGACTCCTCCACTTCCGTTGATCTTGTAAATGATGGTCCTGTCCTTCTTGTCGTGCTCGACAGACTGGACCGCGTCGAAGACGTTTTCGTAGTAGTCGTTCATGGCAAGAGGATCCGATCCCTGAGACAAGATGATGAGAAGCTTGGCAGAGGACACGAAGTAGAAACGGGGGAAAGCGTTCTGCTTTTGCTCGAGGTAGCCATCGAGAGACTTCTGGCACTTCTCAAGTTCACCGTACATGGTGGGGAGAGAGTTGCGGAGAAGCTCGTTGGCACAGCACTCGATGACGTTGCGGGTCTCGGAGGCCTTGGTCATAATCTTGGCCCAGTCCTTGTGGACCTTGGCGAACTTCTTGGCCTCGACGGGGAGCTGTTTAGCTATATCTCCTCCGGTGAAAACGGACACAAGGGCGCACCACATGGTCTGCACCTTGATCCAAGACTCGAGGGTCTCAGAGGTCTCGGAAAGGGAAGTGAGCTGCTCCTGAGCCCTCTCCCTGAAGGGAGCGACATGTCTCATTGTGAGCATCGTCTGGACGAGCATCTGGCTCTCCTCCAACTCCTCCATGACGAGAGGGGTCTTCAAGAGAATATTGACACCACGGCCCTTGTATTCCTGGAAGTCGAATTCCTGGTGCCCCCACTTGTCAGCGATCTCCTCGATGCTGATCTCGATCTTCTTCTGCTTGTCGGCACCATCTGTGACCTCCTCGACTTCCTCCCTGTTCTCAACAAGGGTAGAGTCGATAAGTGAGGCAAGCTTGAACTCGCCGCCGAAAACGTCAAAGTTGGCCTTGCAGATCTCCATGACCTCGTCCCAGTGGCGAGCCATGATGGAGGGCTTGGCGAGCTCCTGCAGCAGAGGAAGAATGAGCTGAAAGTCCTCAATCTCCTTCTTGAGAGCAGTGTAAGAGTCATACTCGCGAAGGCGACCAGGGAGCTTCTTACAACGTCCGTTGAAGTTCTCCATCTTTTCAGTCATCTCATCCATGTTGACTGAGACCTCCTCCCAAGGCATCAGCTTCCAGTCGTTGATGGTGTTGATCACATCAACATAAAGATCAAAGAGGCGGGAAGCAAGAGTAAGCTCCTTGGCATTCTTTTCCAGGTCAGGATAAGCGTTGTGGGGCAAGGCGAAAAGGGTCTCTCCAGACTCGTAGAGCTTGAACTTGCGCTCGCGGATCTTGAGCTCCTCCTTGAAGCGGGACAGACGGTCAACAGCCTCCATGGGCTCAATACCTTTGATGAGAGGTCCATTCTTCACGAAGTCATTACGGAAGTCAACAACATCAACCTTGAACTTGTTAATATCGCTGATGAGGCCGCGCTTGAAGCCAATATTTCTCTTGGAAAGATCATCGGTACGTTCAAGAGCCTTGGCAGTGACCTTCTTCCAGTTAGTGCGAAGGACAGTCTTCTTGTCGATCTCTTCCTTCTCCATGAACCCGGCTGGCAAATAATGTTCGAGCATCTGGTACATGTTCATGATGGGCTCGATCTCCCTGTCAATGCCAGACTCCCTCTCACGGACCTCCCTAAGCAGAACCATCATGAAGGCCAAGGAATCGAGGTCAACAACAGGGCGTTGGAGCTTACCGCTGGTCATCCTGATGTACTCGGTGAGCTGTTCAAGCTTAGTCTTGGCCTCGTTGTGGAGGTTGTCACTGTACTGAACCTTCCACATGTTGCACTCGTGCTCAAGCTGAGTCTTGAGGTTCTTAGTGTTGAGAGAAAGGGCACCGATGATGTGAAGGGAGTGGACAAGATCGACCTCTTTCTCGATGGCACCGAAGGAGCGGAGCTGCTCCTCGTAGTCGTCGAGAGAGGGGTTCGTTTCAATAAACTTCTGGTAAGCAGCGTCCTTGTCCTCCTTGTGGAGCCAATCGTACTTGGAGAACGATCCGAGGTAGTCCGCGACAGTGTTGCGGATGCCCTGGATGCAACCAGTGAGGAGGAGGGCGACGCGAACAATCTCAATGTCCTTGGTGATCTTCTCGAAGAAGGTGTGCCCAGCACGGAGCTCTTCAGGCATCTTGTAATATCCCCAGTCGACAACGGTCTTGAAGCAGGAAAGGATGGCCTGAGCGGACTGGTTGATGCACTCCTGAATCTCGTCGAGAGAAGGAGAGAGCGAGACCTTGGGGGGTACAAGCTGGACATCAACCTCGAAGAAGGGACGCGTGACGTAGAGGAATCCTCCTCCATTGCGACTTCCGATGCGCTTCTTGAGCGAGTTCATGCTATTCTTGCAGCAGTGGAGAAGCGCCTGGTACATGAAGTGGTTGTAGTGCTTGCGGAGCTTGTCAACCTCATCGTCGGAAACATCCTCGACCATCTTGTCAAGGTCGTAGGCCTTGATCTTTTTGATAAGATCGTCGCAGGCGTGCTCGATCTCAGTATTCTTGCCCTGCAAGACGCGGGACTTCTGCTTGATGTGGTCCTGCTGCATATCAACGAACTCAGACACGGTGAAAGAGGAATGCTCGGGAAGGTCAACAAGAAGGGTCTTGGAGACAATCTTGAGGTTCTTCTCGATACGGTTCTCGATGATGTCATTGATATTCGCAACCAGCTCTTCAAGCTTACGGAGACCGGAGTGCACGTGGGTAATGTACTGGTCGATGTTCATGGAAGTCCAAGTGAGGGTTATCATACCCGGACGAAGCTTGTACTCCATGTCGTTGAAATGAGGGCGCAAGACCATGGCAGTGACCGGGATAACCTCAGTAACGACGCGATCGTACTCGGTAAGAGCCCAGTGCAGCTCGTTGTAGAAAGTCTTGAACTTCTCCTCCTGGAAAAGAGCAATCTTGGCGGACTCGGGGATCTCGATTCCCATGCGGTCGAGGCACTTGGCCTCGCGGATGAGCTGGAGGATCTCGTGGTCAAAGTTCACGTAGAGCTTGCCGTCATCGGGGTGGCGAATGATAAGAGTAGCCTGAAGGCCAGTCTTTGCCTGATCGATGGACTGAACCCACGCCTGGTACCAGAGGTACTCGAAGGCGACGAGGGTACGGGCGACCTTGTTGTACATCTTGATGATGCGCTTGGCATCCTTTCCGGCGAGAACATTCTGGTTCGATTCAAATTGCTTCATGGGCTCCTCGATGCGCTTGAGGAGGTGACGAGACCAGGTGATGTTACCGGCGACGGGCGGCAAGTTGCGGGGAATAGGAGGGTCGTGCTTCTGCTTCTCGTACAGTTGCTGGACCGACTCGAGCTCCATGCCATAATTCTGGAAAATGATGTTGAGCTTTGAGTCGAGGTCCGACTTGAGCGTCTCGCGCTGGAGGATAGTCTGGAACTTGTGGAGCAAGTTGAGCGACTGCTCAATGGAGACGATGTTCTCAAACGACTGGTTGATGAACTGCTGAAGGGAGCCTTCAAGATCAGAGATGCGAACATTGAACTCGACATAATCACGGTCAAACTTGTTGTTGTGGTAGTCGAGAAGGTCGTGCGACTTGGAGCGGAACTCCTTCTTGATCTTGTGGAAGCGATCGATGAGAGCCTCCATGCCCTCGAGCTTGTTCTGAGAGAGAGAGGTGAATTGCTCGATAGTCGAGAACATGTCGATGAGCTTGATGATGCGGCGGCAGAAGAGGTCGAACTTTCCGAAGATCTGGTGAGACTCGAAGTCGAACTGCTTGCCCTTGGGCATCTGCCTGAGCTTGCTCTTGGTGATCCTGTACTGTTCCTGGTAAGCCTCGTTGAGCTTGAGGCACGACTCGAGCTGGCGAACAAGCTCCTGAGGGTCCTTCTCCCAGAGGGAGTCCTTGTTATTGTCGGACTCGATGGACTGCTTGCAGTTACTGATCATCTGATCGGTGATCTTGGAGAAGAGGTTCGTCATGCGATCCTTGGTGTTGTAGTAACGGGCAATAGTGTGGATCATCTTGATTGAGTTCATTAGCGCGGGGAGGGTGTCGATGATAGTCGAGGCCGTTCCGGAGTAAAGTGGCTCAATGAAGCGCTCGAGGGTGAAAAGGTACTTGACATTGTCCTTGGCCTCGTTAGCATTCTCTGTGATCTGAACGTCGATGTTCTTCCAGCGGCGGATAAGGTGCTGGATCTTCTGCTTCGTTAGGTCGGGGTTGGCCTTGGTGAGGGTAGAAAGGAGACCGTAGACCTGCTTGCAGTCCTGTTGGGTTGGGCGAGGAGGAGGAGGAGGAGCAAAGAGGTGAGTTGAGTTGATGTTTGATAATCCTAGGGCGGAAAGGGGCCGACGGTTCATATCGTACGCGCTCGCCGCCATTCATTCTTACCTTGCGCTTAAGCTGCTCCGTGATGGAAGTCAGGCGCTGCATACGGTTGCGCCAGAACTCGAGCTCGGCCTTGGGGCCGGCGTCGCCGGATCCAGAGGAGTCAGTGTCGAGGTACTCATCGATCTTGTTGCACCACTCCTCCAACAGTTCCTCGAAGTGAGGAATGAGATCAGGCATAGCATTGATGCGCTGCTGGAAGTTGCGGGTGTCGAGGGACTCGTAGCCCTTGATCTTGTCGGCATCGGGGCGGCGAAGCTCCAATCCTCCAGAAAGAGACTTGAGGGAGTCCTTCAAGATACCCTGAAAGTGCTCCATCTCTCCGGTAAAGTCAGACTTCTGCTCGTCATTAACCTTGCCCCATTCGGTGGACTGGACAAATAGTTCACCGTAGGAGCCGGAAAGAAGGGCGTCAATGGTCTGCAAAGGGGACTCCGAAATCTCACCGTAGAGGAGAGACGAGTCATTAGCTCCCGAAGTGTCTATAGGATTCGGGGACGTCCGAATGAAGTAGCAACACTTTGTATTCAAGTAATTGGATGCTCCATCGCTGAAGAAGAGCTCAGGCTCGGAAGCCTTCGCGACGTCATCTCCGGCGGTGGTAGGACTGTCGCCCACGTTGACCTTGGACTGGTAGTGGACGAACAGCTTGGAGGGACCTTCACCAGAAAAGAGGGCCTGGTTTGAAACGAAGGAAGAGGGAC
>JGI24540J26637_10000745_pt1 | contig 13943 bp, 15 predicted proteins | sample NorSeaMetagenome_FD_26637 | JGI IMG/M metagenome (IMG submission 26637)
TGATTAGGGCTTACTAGAACCTTCCATATAGTCCCTGATAGAGGCGCAGCAACTTTTTCTTTAGCTGTAAGTTTAGAAGGATCTGATCTAGTATTCTTTTGGACCATATTATGAACTTCTGTAACTGCTGAAGAAGAGCTAATTGATTCTATATCACCACCTGAAGTAACACTTACAGTATAAGATTGACCTTCAAATGATACGGTATAGATNCCTTCACTATTNTCATAAGNGTTAAATTCGCTAGGCTCTCGAGGAACTGGCTCAAAAAAATCTGGGTTATCTCTATTTTCTAAAAACTGAACACCGACTTGAGGGAAAAGTGCATATGTCATTAAATCATCAACCTTCTCATCTGCAACCCTTATACCCTTATCAGCTACTATCTTATCAAACTCAGCTTCAAGTATTTCTAACTCTGGCTTAAGATTGTCTGCAGGCCGACAAGTAATTGCCTTTGATCCTTCTAGAACTCTATCTTGAAGCTCTTTATTTAGTGGTGCTGGAGAAGCTCCATATTCCCCCTTAAGTATTCCTGATGACTCCTTAGTTATAGTCTTATATCTCTCTCCAGTTAGCACATTCAACACTGCTTGAGTACCAACAATTTGAGAGGTAGGAGTAACTAGAGGAATATATCCAAGATCTTTCCGCACTCTAGGAATCTCTAATAAAACTTCATCCATTTTATCAATTGCATTCTGCTCTTTTAGTTGCCCTTCCATATTGGTAAGCATACCTCCAGGAACCTGAGAAGTTAGAATCCTTGAATCTACACCCTTCAAAGATCCTTCAAATTTTGAATACTTAGCTCTAATTGGTTTAAAGTATTGGTCAATCTCTTCTAATTTTTCCAAATTAAGCCCAGTTTTACGTGGGCTATTTTCTAATATAGATACAATCGAATTAGTTGCTGAGTGACTGTATGTCATACTCATAGAACCAATACAAGTATCAACACGATCTATGCCAGCCTCAACCGCTTTAATAATTGATGCAGTAGATAAACCTGTTGTAGCATGAGCATGCAATTGAATAGGAATATCAATCGCTTTTTTTAATTTTTTAACTAGATCAAAGGCAACATATGGTTGTAATAATCCAGCCATATCTTTAATACAAAGGGAATGAGCACCCATATCCTCAATTCTTTTGGCCATCTCAATCCATAATTCAATTGTATGAACGGGACTAACAGTATATGAAATAGTACCTTGGGCATGCTGGTCAACTTTTATAGTTTGATCAATTGCAGTTTCAAGATTACGTACATCATTCATAGCATCAAATATTCTTAAAACACCAACACCATTATCTGCACATCGATCCACAAACTTTCTAACTACATCATCACTGTAATGCCTATAACCTAGAAGATTTTGAGCTCTCAACAACATTTGTTGTGGAGTATTTGGCATTACTTTTTTAATCTCACGAATTCTCTCCCATGGATCCTCTCCAAGGAAGCGAATACAGGCATCAAATGTTGCGCCACCCCAGGATTCCATTGACCAGTAACCAATCTGATCTAGTTTTTCTGCTATTGGAAGCATGTCATCAATTCTCATTCGAGTAGCGAATAAAGATTGATGACCATCTCTTAATACTAACTCAGTAACTTCAACAGGCTGATTATTTTCTTTATTTGACATAATTTATTTCTTTACATGCAATTTTATTGCAGCTTCAATTATTGTTCTTGTTTTTTTATCAATTTCAACTGAATTATTTGAAATAGTTGATTGTGCAAAACTTAATGGGGGGTCAATCTTTGAAATAATTATGGACATTAAATTAGTAATAATAACCATCAAAGCTAAAAATAAAAAAACAAATCCCATACCAAACATGGTTAGATTTATTGCTTCACTGAGAAGATTATTTTCCATTCTATTTCATCCTAAAAATTTGGTACCAGTGGACGGGCTCGAACCGTCACTCCCGTGAAGGAACCGGATTTTGAATCCGGCGTGTCTACCAATTCCACCACACTGGCCTATCTTAGGTTTATTTATGTCTGAAAGTNATTCTGCCTTTTGTTAAATCATAAGGAGTCATNTCAACAGTTACCTTATCGCCAGGTAATATGCGAATATAGTGCTTTCTAATTTTTCCAGAAATATGAGCTAGAACGCTGTGTCCATTTTCTAATTCAACTTTAAAAGTTGTATTAGGTAATTTTTCTTTAACTACGCCCTCTAACTCAATGTAATCACTTTTCGACATATCGTTTAAATAATAATTTAAAAAACCAGAATGTATTATACATATTGGATTTAATTACAGATACTCAAATTCGCGTCAGAGATAGTTTAGACCTAGATGTCTTATGATTTAATTTGTACTAAAAAAAAATTGTTTAGTGAAAGTGTCTTTTTGAATGGACCCAACCTTGAAGCTTTTGAAAGTCTGTCTTCTTTTCAGGCTGAACAATTTTTTCTAACTCAATCAATCTTTCATTGAGCTCGTTAAAGGCATTAGAGTAATGCTTACTTTTAATAGACTCTTGATATAGCTTCGATTTCAAAGTAGCTATTACAGAAACGAGATCATGGTCATTACTGGCATTACTAATTGCATCACCCTCACTTATCTTTACTTGAGTATCTTGAAAGCGCTTAAGATGTTCTGAAGCACTAGGATGCGAATCAGTTGGTGAATTTTGAGTTGCAAGATTATCAGGATTAAAAGGGATAACTCTTGAAGAGATGTTTAGATCTTGAAGTGAACCACGAGACGTTGGTTGCTGGACAGTAAATCCACTAACGCCTAGTAAGCGTGCAACCCATGATATACCAAATCTAATCACCTAAACTCCCGATATAGTTTTGTATATGTTACCCAAAGAATTTAAATACGGGTAATTTTTTTATTATTTTTAGAACCTAATAAATCAACAACATCTTGATCTGATGGATTTAAAGTTACAGTAATTTTCTTGAAGCCTAAGATTTTTGCTTGCTCTTTAATTCTATCACTCAAAACAATCATCTCTCTTGTTTTAAATTGATCAAGGAAAATTTTTGATTCTTTATTTACAAGTTCTATCATTAATGACAGACTTTCTAAACTATTTATAACTATTACACCATCATCAACTTTTAAAAACTCCTTAATTGATTGCGAATGTAGTCTAGTTAAGTCGCAAGGCACTCTTTCATAAACTTCAAAATAATTTACATTATTCTTTACTTGGAGAGTATTTTTCAAGTATTCACTTCCACCTTTTCCTCTAACTATAAGAATTTCTGTATCTTTTAAGTCTTTGAAATAAGGCATATTTAAAAGAACTTTACTAGATGAATTATTTTTTGGATAGCCATCCACTTTAATATCTTTCTCAATTAGTTTTTTTGCAGTAATTGGGCCTATCGTAAATATACTAATAGGCTCAACAATAATATTATTGAAATATTGTTCGGCATAATCTACTGCATTTGCACTAATAAAAATAATTACATCAAATTTCTGTTTAGGAATTTCAGCCTTAATTTTATTTATTTCAAAAGTAGGAAATAATGCAGTCTTTATCCCTAAATTATTTATTAAAGATTTAAGATTAGTAGCTTGGGCTAATGGACGAGTAATAAGAATCATTAATTTGAAGTATATTTAGTTTCTATTTTCTTAAATAATATTTATATTTTAAACTTAGGCTAGCTAATTAAAAACCCTCTTTTATTTATTCTATGAAAGATGTCTTTATAATAATGCCCATATCAATTCTGTATAAAACTAAAATTTTATTATGTTAATGTCAATTATAGCTCTTATTTCTGGCTTTCTATTATTGATGTGGAGCGCGGATACATTTACAGATAATGGTGCCAAAATTGCCAGAATATTCAATATTTCACCTCTCATAATTGGTTTACTCATCTTTGGCTTTGGGACATCTGCACCCGAGATGCTGGTCTCTGGGTTAGCTGCTTTTGATGGTCATCCAGAACTTAGCGTTGGCAATGCATTTGGTTCAAATATATTTAATATTGGATTAGTCCTTGGAGTTACGGCAATTATTCTTCCAATAAGTGTTGATAAATTGGTATTAAAAAAGGAGTGGTTATTTTTATTTTTATCTACCCTTGTTGCAGGAGCTCTATTACTAGATCAATACTTAAGTTTTAATGATGGCTTAATCCTTCTTTCTCTTCTATTATTTTTGTATTATGTTTATACTGAGTCTAAAAAAAATAATCCTAATAATCTTGATAATATAGATGATGGGCTTAAAAATGAGAAAAAAAGTAGGATATGGTTTTTATTAATTTTATCTCTCATAATTCTCGTATCAAGTGCGAGACTTGTAGTTTGGGGTGGCACATCATTGGCATTAGAATTTGGTATAAGTGACTTAATAATCGGTCTAACAGTTGTAGCTTTAGGTACCAGCCTTCCAGAACTAGCAGTTTCTGTTAGTAGTGCACTAAAAAAACAACATCAAATGGTGATTGGAAATATTATTGGCTCTAACTTATTTAATACATTAGGAGTCCTTGCAATTCCAGGGCTAATACTTCCCTTTCAAATACCAGGAGAGGTAATGAGTCGAGACTTCATAAATATGATAATTCTCACTTTATTAATAGTGTTGTTGGCTGTAATATTCAAATTTAAGATTAATCGTTTTGGTGGCTTTATATTGTTATTTATGCTTGGTACTTATTTATATCAATTACTTTGGATATAGTTCTTAAAAATTTAATTGAAACGCAAGAACTTGGTAAAAAACTTGCCCACTGCTGTAGTTCACTTCAAAACCCATTTGTTATTTATCTAATAGGTGATCTAGGAGTTGGTAAAACTACATTAGCGCAAAGCTTTATTCAATATTTTGGCTTTAAGAGAGTCAAGAGCCCAACCTACTCCCTAGTAGAAAGTTATCAAAATAAAAATATTAATATTCATCATTTTGATTGTTATAGACTCAGCAATCCTGAAGAATTAGAATACATTGGTATAAGAGATTATCTTCTAGAAAATAATCTTCAACTCATAGAATGGCCTGAATTAGGTAAAGGTGTTATTGCCGATTCTGACCTTTCGATTGAGCTTAGTGGAGATGGAGATCAAAGAAGTGTGAATATAGAATTTCAGTCAGATATCGGTAAGCATATTCTAAGATGCGCAACTACTTAATTTTAATAATTGCTTTAATAGCAACTTCAGTGTTCGGTGATGAAAATACGTCGCTTTATGACTTTAGGTATTGGACAGCCCCAGATAATACAAGGATTGTAATTGATACTGAGGAAGATGCACTTTTTAATGTTTCAAAACAAAATGATTATGTCATCATTAGCTTCGATGATGCTGAGGTTTTTTCAGAGACCTTTAGTAATATTTTTTTTAATGATGAGAGGGTAAAAAAAGTTGAAATTAAACGTGAAAAAGAAACTATAAAGCTTATCTATTATATCAACCAAGATTTTATAGTTAAACAATTTACTCTTCCTCCAAATACTAAATATAAGCACTATCGTCTTGTTGTTGATATTATTGATTCAGATGTAAATTCGTCACTTAAAAAAACTAAGATAGCTGAGACAACTAAGACAACTAAGACAACTAAAAAAGTATTACCCAAATACAAGAAAATTATCATAGTTGATGCCGGTCATGGTGGAGAGGATTCTGGAGCTATTGGCAAAAACAAATCAAAAGAAAAAGATGTTAATCTTGCAATTGCAAGAAAATTAGTGACAACAATTAATAAAAATTCAGATTTAAAAGCAGTCCTCACTAGAAGTGGTGACTACTATATCCCCTTAACCAAAAGAATAACAATTGCTCAAAAAGAAAATGCCACAATGTTTATATCTATTCATGCTGACTCAGTAGAAAGCACAAGTGCTAAAGGAGCCTCTATTTATTTACTTAGTGAAAAGGGAAATAACAGTAAATTAGCAAAACAATTAGAGCAATCTCAAAACTCAGTCGACCAATTTGGTGGAGTAGAAACTGTTATTGATAATGATAAGTTTTTAAAAAATATTTTGTCTGATTTTTCAAGAAAAGATAGGGAAATACAATCGTTTGAACTAGCTAAAAAGATACTCGAACAACTTGGAAAAATTGGACCTGTTCATAAGAAAATACCTCAAAAGGCAAATTTTGTAGTACTAAAGTCTCCTGCAATTCCTTCAATACTGGTTGAGACTGCATTTATCTCAAATCCGACTCAAGAAAAGAGATTAACAAATACTATACAACAACAAAAAATAGCTAATGCTATATATAAAGGAATTATTAATTATTATTCAGAAATAGAAAAAGATCTATGAAGTCTTTTCAAAGCTAGGGTCTGAATTTCTCAAAGAATATAAATAGCTATAACTTCTTAAATCTTATTAATCAGCAAGAAAATTATCGACACTCTTTGCAACACCTCTGCCCTCATTAATTGCCCAAACAACGAGTGATTGGCCTCTTCGACAGTCACCAGCAGAAAAAATTCCTGACTTTGAAGTACTGAACTCTCCATGCTCAGCCTTATAGTTACCTCTTTCATCTATTTCTATTTTGGCATCATCACTTAAATAATGCTCAGGCGAAACAAAACCCATTGAAAGTAATACTAACTGGGCATCCCAAGTTTTTTCAGTATCTTTAATTTCATTTAATTTTCCATCTACAAATTCAACATTAACAGTTTTGATACCACTAACTTTATCATTACTATCTTTAATGAAAGATTTTGTTAAAAGTTGATATTCCCTTGGGTCTTTTCCAAAAACCTTATGAGATTCTTCATGACCATAGTCAACACGAAAAATTGTTGGCCACTCTGGCCAAGGATTACCTTCTGAACGATCGGCAGGGGGTTGGCTCATTAGTTCAAAATTTGTAATAGACTTAGCACCTTGTCTAAGGGCTGTTCCAATACAATCAGTTCCAGTATCTCCACCTCCAATTACTATTACGTCTTTGCCTTGTGCTGAGAATTCACTATCATCAGCAACACCATCATTAAGAAGGCTTTTAGTGTTTGAAGTTAAAAAATCCATAGCGGGATGAATACCTGAAGCACTTCGATTTTCAGCTGGAAGATCCCTGGCATTTGTAGATCCAGTAGCAAAAATAACAGCATCAAACTTCGACTGCAATTCTGCTGTTGAAATGTCTCTTCCAATATCAATATTAGTGGAGAATTTAATACCTTCTTGTCTTAAAAGCTCGACTCTACGATCAACAATGTCTTTACCTAACTTCATATTTGGGATGCCATACATTAAAAGCCCCCCAATCCGATCGCTTCTTTCATAAACTGTAACTGAATGGCCCATTTGGTTTAGTTCATCTGCAGCAGCAAGCCCAGCTGGTCCAGAACCAACAATCACAACTTTTTTACCAGATCGAGATTCAACATCTCTAACTTTAATCCAGCCCTCTTCAAAACCTTTATCGACAATAGCTAATTCAATATTTTTAATAGTTACCGCTGGATTATTTAAACCAAGAACACATGATCCTTCGCATGGTGCAGGACAAACTCGGCCAGTAAATTCAGGAAAATTATTTGTCTTCTCTAGACGCTCTAAAGCCTCTTGCCATTCATTGTTGTAAACTAGATCATTCCATTCTGGGATTAAATTATCTATTGGGCAGCCATTTGAAGACTGGCAAAAAGGCACTCCACAATCCATACAACGAGAGCCTTGTTCTTGGAGTTGGTCTAAATTATGGGTACCAGAAAAAATCTCATCAAAATCTTGGATACGAGTTCCAACATCTCTATAAGACTCAACCTCTCTATCTAGCTCCAAAAAACCAGTTACTTTACCCATTATTTATTCTTGCTATTTACAGGATTAGATTATCTCATAATATAGTTAAAGCATTTAAAAAATAAAGTGATTAATAAAAATTATATGCCTCTACAGTTCTTGTAAGGAAAAGAAAACCTCCCTCTACAGTTCTTGTAAGGAAAAGAAAACCTCTGTATAATCACCTGATTTTGAAAAACCCTTAAAAGGCATAAACGTGAATTTAATTAATCAAATTGAGAATGAGCAACTGAAATCAGACATACCTGAATTTTCATCAGGTGATACTGTGGTTGTTCAGGTTAAGGTTCGTGAAGGAACTCGTGAAAGATTACAGGCCTTTGAAGGTGTTGTTATTGCTAAGAAAAATCGAGGACTAAATTCTGCTTTTACTGTTAGAAAAATCTCCCATGGTGAAGGTGTTGAAAGAGTTTTTCAAACACACTCTAATATGATTGACAGTATTGCAGTGAAGCGAAGTGGTAAAGTTCGTAAAGCGAAACTTTATTACTTACGTGGTCTAACTGGTAAGGCAGCCAGAATTACTGAAAAACTAAAAAAGAAATAATTTTTTTCTTATTCCTAAATGCCAGTTAATTTACTGGCATTTTTTTTGCCTAATCTATAAAAGACTCAAGTAGAATAACTAAAGATGAATAACGACCTGATAGACCAATTTATTGATTTCTACTGGTTGACAACTGGTGCTAGTAAAAATACTCTTAGTGCNTATCGCTCTGATATAAAAATATTTAGTGATTGGCTTAATGAAAACTCACTTAAAGATGTCAATCACGACATGATTTTAGATTATTTATCTTATAGAAAAGATACTAANATAAGCCCNTCAACTCAGTCAAGATTTCTGACTTGCCTTCATTCTTTTTATCAATATTTAATAGCCAATAAGCTCATAAAAATTGATCCTACTGAGCAATTATCTTATCCAAAATTAGAAAAAAAATTACCTGTATTTTTAAATATTCAAGAAGTAGAAAGGTTACTAGATACACCAAACAACTCATCATTATTTGGACAAAGGGATCGAGCAATGCTTGAACTTTTATACTCCTGTGGCCTTAGGGTTTCTGAGTTAATTAATTTAAGTTACCATAATATAAATCTGAAAGAAGAATTTATTCGTATTCATGGAAAAGGAAATAAAGAGAGACTGCTTCCAATGGGAGAACTTGCTATTGATTATTTAACAAAATATGAGATTAATTCTAGACCAATATTACTAAAAAATGGTCAGAGTGATAGTTATTTTTTATCTAACAGGGGTAAGGCAATGTCTAGACAAAATTTCTTTTATATAATTAAAGGTTATGCAGCACAAGCAGGAATTGAAAAGCCGCTATCTCCNCANTCATTAAGGCATGCTTTTGCAACTCATCTGGTTCAAAAAGGGGCTGACTTGCGTTCAGTTCAATTGATGCTTGGTCATAGTGATATTTCTAGTACGCAGCTTTATACGCATATTCAAAACGCACAACTTAAGACTCAACATGAAAAGCACCACCCAAGAGGCTAATATTTTATATTAGGATTTAAGAGCAATCCATATTGTCAACCTTATACAGCAAAGGTTTTGTTAATGATGAAAGAGAATATTTTGATTTTTCATCAAGATTAATGTCTGATAAAAATTGGTGAAAACATTTTTGAATGACCTGCCAGTCTTTATCAATTATAGCAAACCATGCTGTATCACGGTTTCGACCTTTACTTATAGTCATTTGTCTAAATACACCTTCGTAAGAAAAGCCTAATCTTTGAGCTGCTTTTCTAGACCTCATATTTAAAGCATTACATTTCCACTCATATCTTCTATAACCATTATCAAATGCCCACTGCATCATTAGAAACATCGCCTCTGTTCCTTCAGTTGTTCTTTGAAGAAGTGGGGAATAATTAATATGGCCAACTTCAATTAAACCATCATTAGGATTAATTCTTAAATAACTTGCAATACCAATCGCTTTTTTTAATTTTTTACTAATTATGGCAAAAAAAACTGGATCGTTATGCTCTTCAAATGACTGTATCCAATCTATATAATCACTTAAACTTTCAAATGGACCATAAGGGAGATACTCCCAATTAATACCTTCCTTATCAAGTGCATTAGCCATAAAAAGTTCTTCAGCAAATTCATTTGCAATTAATGGTTTTATAGAGACTAATTTACCGTCAATAGAAATTCCCTTAGGATGAGGGGGAACTTTGAATCCACTTACAACTTCTCCTTTTTTCATGATGGTTCAATGTTAAATTATTTAAAATTAGTTTTAAAAAAAATTAGCTACTTTGCATTTGGTAAGTAACAAAATCTATCACTCCAGAAAGTTTGTCGTAAACTTTTCGAGCCCTATAATTATCACTGCCAGTAATCCATCTAACGTATGGCCAATTATTTGCCTTGGCAATCGACTTAAGCTCTTTAAATAATAATTGAACTGCACCTGAACCTCTAAAATCAGGATGAATGTATAAATCATCTAAAAAACCAACAAGAGAGCCTCTTAAAGGAGATGGCATCTCACGAAAATGCATAAATCCAATAAGCTCACCTTCACTAGATTTAATTCCTATTGCATAAAATTTTATTTCTTTATCAAAGATCCAAGACCAGACCTTATCAAGAATGTCATCATTCATTGGCATTTTGTAGAATTCAGCATAGCCTTTATAAAGCATGCTCCATTCAGTTCTATCAGATGACTTTAACTTTTCTACTATCAAAATTAAATCACTTTATTAAGTGCATGCTCGAGATTACGAACAGCAGAATCAATATCTTTTAACTTATCCAGGCCAAACAAGCCAAGACGAAATGTTTGATAATCTTCACCCTCATCACACTGAAGTGGGACTCCTGCAGCAATTTGCATCCCTATATCTTTAAATTTTGAACCGTTATGAATTTCCTTATCAGCAGTATAACTAACGACCACTCCTGGCGCATGGTAGCCATCTGCAGCAACACTTTTGATATTATATTTTTTAAGAAGTAGACGAACTTTATCACCAAGTTCTTGCTGTTTTTTACATGCATTATCAAAGCCAAAATCAGCAGTTTCATTAATTGTATCCCGGAAGTGCTTAATAGCATCTGTTGGCATTGTGGCGTGATAGGCATGCCCTCCACTTTCATATGTCTTCATAATTTGATGCCATTTGAGTAAGTCACAAGAAAAACTTGTACTTTTAGTTTCGTTTATCTTATGACCTGCATTTTTTGAAAGCATCACCATACCAAATGCAGGGGAAGCACTCCACCCTTTTTGAGGAGCACTAATTAAGACATCTACTCCACAGTATTTCATATCAACCCATATTGCACCTGAAGCAATACAATCTAAAACAAACATACCACCTACAGAATGAATTGCGTTTGCAACGGCTTTAATATAATCATTAGGTAGAATTACTCCAGATGAAGTTTCAACATGAGGTGCAAAAACCATAGCTGGTTTTTTATCCTTAATTAAGTTTATTACTTCATTAATATCTGGTGGAGCAAACGGAGCTTGAGGGCCTTCACTAATCCTTTGGGCTTTTAAAACAATTTCTTCAGAAGGAATATCTCCCATTTCAAAAATCTGAGACCAGCGAAAACTAAACCAGCCATTTCTTAGTATTAAACAACTTTGGTTTGTAGCAAACTGACGAGCTACAGCCTCCATTGCATAGGTTCCACCACCAGGAACTAAAACGACTTCATCTGCTTTATAAACCTCTTTTAATGATGTTGAGACATCATTCATTACTTTATGAAATGAATCAGACATATGATTAAGAGATCTATCAGTGTAGACAACTGAATATTCTAAGAGCCCATCAGGATCAATATTATTTAAAAGGCCTGGCATTAAAAAACTCCATTAAAAAAATAAAAAATACAATTTGATTTTAATACAGGAAGGCCTTAATGAAAATTAATTTATTCACCCTCAAATTCACACAAAGTAAATACTTTTTGACCAATACCTTCAAGTCTAGCCCTGCCCCCTATATCGGGTAAATCAATAATAAAACAACATTCGACTATTTGACCCTCCATTTTTTCTACAATTTTTACAGCTGCCTCCGCTGTTCCTCCTGTAGCAATAAGGTCATCAACAATTAAAACTTTTTCACCTGGCCTAATAGCGTCAGAATGAATTTCAATTTGATCAGAACCGTACTCTAAATCATAATCTTGGCTAATAGTTTTAGCAGGTAACTTGCCTGGCTTTCTTATTAAAACAAGGCCAACATTTAAAATATACGCTAAGGGTGCACCTAGAATAAAACCTCTGGCTTCAATTGCAGCAATTTTATCAATTTTTAAATCTTTATACCTCTCAGACAGCTTATTAATTGAATCACGAAGACCTTCTGGGTCTTCAAACAATGTCGTAATATCTCTAAACATTACACCGTCAATTGGATAATTTTTAATTGTTCGGATTTTAGATTTAATTGACATTGTGATAGCTTTTACTTAAAAAAGAATTGACTTTATTTTTTAGATATATTGAACTTCAAGAATTTCATAGAGTATATCTCCAATAGGTGCTTTTACAGTAACCTCATCACCCTCTTCATTGCCTAATAACGCTTTAGCAATTGGAGAGTGACACGAAATCTTTCCTAATGAAATATCTGACTCATCTTCTCCAACAATTTGATAAATAGTTTCACTATCATCTGACAAATTTAAAAGAGTGATTGTTGTCCCAAAAACACAACGTCCATCCTGATTGAGTTGTTTAACATCAATTAATTGCATTCTGGATAATTTTGACTCAATCTCTTGAATTCGTCCTTCAATGAAACCTTGCTCCTCTTTTGCAGCATGATATTCTGCATTCTCTTTTAAATCACCATGCTCTCTTGCAGTTGCTATATCAGCCACAATTCTCGGGCGCTCTTCATCCTTGAGTCTTAATAACTCAGCTTCAAGTGCTTTTGACCCATTAACAGTCATTGGTATTGTATCCATAAAGCTTTTTTAGTAAAGTGATTGTAAAGACCTAACTGCAAGCTTATCATGAGTCTTTAATCCATCAAGCATTGCAAAGGCAGCGGCAACGGTTGTTGTACAAGGAATCTTATGAATTAACGCCTGACAGCGAATAACAGCAGCATCTTCCAATCCTTGACTATCCTCCGTAGAGTTAATAATCAAGTTAATTTCATCATTTTTTATCGAATCAACAATATGCGGAGAACCCTCCGATACTTTATTAACCATTGTACATTCTAAGCCTGCTTTTTGTAAAATTTCTTGATTTGTTCTGGTTGCTACAAGCTCAAAACCTTGATTAATAAGGCCCTGACCAAGCTCAACTAACCTTTCTCTATCAAGTTTCCTAAGACTTACAAATACCTTACCACTAGTTGGAATAATGTCCCCAGCAGCAAGGAAAGCCTTGTCACAAGCAGATGGAAAATCATGTCCAATTCCCATAACCTCCCCAGTTGATCGCATTTCTGGCCCTAAAAATGGGTCCACTCCTAAAAATTTATTAAATGGAAAGACTGACTCTTTAACTGAAAAATGTTTAGGAACAATCTCAGTAGTAAAGTTTTGCTCTTTCAGTGACTTCCCAATCATTACTCGAGCCGCAATATTTGCAAGAGGTGCCCCAGTAGCTTTTGAAACAAAAGGTACTGTTCTTGAAGCCCTTGGATTGACCTCAATAACATAAATTTCATTATCTTGGTAAGCTAACTGGGTATTCATTAAACCAATAACATTAAGCTCTCTAGCCATTAATTTAACTTGTCTTCGCATCTCATCAAGAACCTCATCTTGAAGCGAATATGGGGGTAAAGAGCATGCTGAATCTCCAGAATGAATTCCTGCTTGCTCAATATGCTCCATAATTCCACCAATAACAATATCCACTCCATCACATATGACATCAATATCAACTTCAATTGCATGATCTAGGAATGAGTCGAGTAATACAGGTGAATCATTTGAAACTTTCACGGCATTTGTCATNTAACGTTCAAGACTATCNTTATCATAAACAATCTCCATAGCCCGACCACCTAAAACATAGGAAGGCCTTACAACTAAAGGAAATCCAATATTATCTGCAATTATAATGGCCTCTTCTTGGGAGCGAGCTGTACCATTTACAGGTTGGTTCAAGCCTAACTTTTGAATCATTTTTTGAA
>JGI24540J26637_10000749_pt1 | contig 13917 bp, 22 predicted proteins | sample NorSeaMetagenome_FD_26637 | JGI IMG/M metagenome (IMG submission 26637)
CCCGGCATTCCTCCCCCCGTCGAACTGAACTCAAAGCTTCCCCCACCAGGTCTTCCTCCCACCCCCCCTATCCCTCCCGTCCCCCCGGAGGGATCTCCACCGGTGCCACCAAAGAACATGCTAAATATCTGTTCAGCCTGCTCCTGGCTCATTGATTGTCCTCCCATCCCCCTGCCGCTGAACCCTTTCCCCCCTGGGAAACCTGCCCCAGCATCAGCGCCTCCACGCCCAGGGGCATCAGTGCCGAATATATCGTACTCCTTACGCTTCGATTCGTCTGAAAGTGTCGCGAACGCAGCTGAGATCTTCTGGAACTTAGCTGTCGCGTTCTCATCCTTGTTCTTGTCTGGGTGATACTTGACAGCGAGCTTGCGATAGGCTTTCTTGATTGTTGCATCATCCGCTGACTTGGGAACACCAAGTAACTCGTACTGTGAATGAGAAGGAGGGGAGAAGGAAGGGGGGGGTGAGGAGGGAATTAGAACACCTGGAAAGCGCAAAGGAATAAAAGAACAATTATAAGAACACTTTTTCGTAGCTTTGATGATAATAAGGGATATGAATCATATTGCTATGCACATTGAACACACTTACATAGTTCTTAGACTCAAGGTTGGGCACCATTCTTCAATCTTGTCGTGTCGTTGAGACACAGAGACTTTTCTTTTATCTAGATATTCACTTTTTTGCGCTTAAAATACTGTGAGCTGTTACTTGAATATAGGAAAATGTTAGAGAGCTTAAGAAATTTGATTTCGGATAATTTAAAATAAAGAAATGTTTGCTCCTGGAAAAACTACCAATTCTGTTGTCCCAGCCAATTTCAAACTGAAAATTCTGCGTACACTTTCCCCTCGTTGACCCCTTGTTAAAGGCTTCAAGCCTTCTTCCAAAAGTTTTATCTCCCTAACCCCCTTCAAACCAAAATACCACAAAACCCTCGCAAAGCACACGCATAAACCATGTCCATATCAAGTATGCCTACCTTCGTAATGTGTCTGACCGCCTTTACGAGCGCTTGTATGTACGCTATAATGTTCCCTACCTTATCACCGTTTCTCGAGTCCATTCAACCCTCCTCAACACCCTCTTCAACAGGTGAGCTTTTCTCTGGGAAGCAAGAATGGAAAGTATGAACCCTATTTATTCTTACACGCACCTATAAACCCCTCCTCCCCGCAGTTTCCTTACGCTTGGGCCTTTGCGTTAGCTCGTATAGGTGAAATTGGACGAAAAATGACCGCTCATGCTCGTACCCCTGGAATTCTCACCCATCATCCAAATCTCTTTCGCGATTCGCTCATCGCAGTATGGCGAAAGTGCTCTGTGCTCCATACGTGGGTAAATTGTCTGCTTCACGCGGTACATTCGCGCCTCTACTCTACCTCCTCATCCCTTACTTCCTCGGTAACACGCTCTATTTCCTCAGTACCTCCCTATCCTGGTGGTGCGTCCTGGTCGCTCGTTTCCTCGTTGGTGTATCCGCTACTTCCAGCACTGTTGGTCGGGCTTGGGTACCGAAACAAAGCAAGGAGAAGGAGGAACAGGCGAGACTCGTTGGGTATGTTAACGCTGCGAGCACGCTTGGGTTCGTTGCTGGTCCTGCAATGAGCATAGGTGAGGGGGGGAGAAGAAAGGAGCGAAGCAAGAAATGAAAGCAGCGAGCAGATGGCAAGGCGCGAAGCGAGCACGGGAAGGGTTATTAGTTTTGTGGGAAGGCGGTATGCTTTTGCTGCGGTATGCTTTTGCTCCGGTATGCTTTTGCTGTCGCTTCGCTCCAGCCAACACGAAATTTAACTCCCCTTGCTCATCGCTGTCGCTCATGGCAGTTTCCGTTGCCGTGGGAACGTATTTAGATGGTGATACTGGTGCTCTTCAGTACAGTGTATCTGCTCTCGTGGCTGACGTCCTTGGCGTTATCACCTTGCTTATCATTTTCAAAACAGGGAGGGATCGCATTGATGGCTCAGACAACGAGTCTGAGTTTGATGGACTTAATTCATCTGTTGACACGCCTCGCAATTCCGATCGAATCTCGGTACAAAGTGTTGCAGGGTCTGAAATGGGGGGTCATATTCGCGGCGTGTCCCTCTCTGACAGCCCTCCGCAGAGCGGGGATCAAAGTCTGCACCACAACAACTACGATAGATTGCAAGACCACGAGACAGGGAAGGGCGCAAGTGGTGAGGACAGTAGCGGAGAAAATAACGGCCTCATCTTCTTCTACTCGTTTATCCAGCTCTCGATTGTAACGCCATTTGCAACATTTGAGTCGATAACTTCTCTCTTCGCACTGCTAAACTTTTCTTTCACCACAAGTCAGGTTGGCTTCCTTTTCCTCTCTGGTTCCTTAGTCACAATACCGTTCTTGCTTACTCAAGGAACCTGGAGTCGAGCTTTCCGCACCTGCCGCGTACTAATTGCAGGTGAGATTGGATGAGGGACGAAGGACGGGAAGAGCGTGACGGGAGGAGCGTAGCGACGACTGTATACCGCATACTCAATAGCGCTATAACTAACAACATTCTGCTCATCACTTCGCTCATCGCCGCTCGCTCATTGCAGGCCAGCTTGTCTGCGCGCTTTCTTTGGCGGGCATGTGCTTGAGCCAGGAAGGAGGTTGGATAACGTTCTCGATCTTTTACAACACCTTTATGGTCGGATACGCTGTCGCGCAGTCGATGGTATTCGTTGACTTTTTTCAGGTCTTCGGCGGCAACGTCAAGCTAGGTGAGATCGGATGTTGCTGGCTCAACACCATCGCAGGCAGCGAAATCCGCACGCACTCATACCTTAGAACAAGACGTGCCTCCCTCGTAACCATCGCTATAATCCTCACCCCTCATCCCAATCCTTTTCGCGATTCGCTTCGCTCATCGCAGGCCTGTACCTGGGATACTTAAGCAGCGTCGGGAGTCTAGGAAGGGCGTTTGCGCCAATCGTAGCCACGTACCTGTATGATGTTGACACAACTGGTGTGATTTTGTTTGGACTTAACGCGGGACTTTTGCTGCTCGGTACCTTGTGCAGTTTGTGCATGAGTGAAAAAGAACAATAGATACAGGGAAAAATACAAGGTTGGCGTGAACAAGCGCGCGCTGTCGCTTTAAATATAGAAGGACTTGTCGTTTAATGATGAAATTCGTAATTCGTAATTTTCCCTTTTTTCCTACAACCTAACAAAGTGTGCCTACTAAAGTGTACTCGTACCGTAAACGGCTCAGCCTGTCTTCCCCACGAAATTCCACGTCTTTTTGAAGTCCTCAGTCTCGATGACGAGGATTCCCGTCTGGAGCTCGGGTCCGCCGGGTTTGAAGCGAATGATGAAGTTGACAGGATCTTTGGACATGGCTCCTTCGGTGGGCTCCACCTCAAACTCGCTGGAGGAGGACGCAGTGAAGCTGAGAGTGCGAGCGAAGCGAGCGCGGGAATGGTGGTTAGTTTTGTGGGAAGGCGGTATGCTTTTGCTGTCGCTTCGCTCCAGCCGTCCTTAGCTTCGTTCGCACCCCTCCTCACCTTGCCCTGAAATCTGCGAATCCCATGAACTGGTTGGCAAGTTTGATCTCTGTGAAATCCGTCCCTCCCATCCTTGCCGTCAATACCTTCTCCTCCTCAATGGTGTCTCCTGCCAAAACCTCCCCGAATGTCTCGTCGAGGTCAAACTCTTCGTTTCTCTCGATACCGAAGCTTCCGAGCTTTCTCCAATCCTCGTCCTCCATCTTGTCGCTCGCGACTGCGTCGAACTCGTCTGTCTCGAACCTAGCAGCTGCGATGAGCGAAGCAAGGAGCGAAAAAACGAGCGAAGCGACAAATATAACGTTGTTAGTTATTGTATTGTTGGTGTATACAGTCGTCGATTCGCTCCTCCCGTCCTCCCCCTCACCTTTTCTCCTGGCCTTGACGTTGTTCTGATTCTGCCAGTTCTCTAGCATCTGCGCCTTGGCAGTGTCCACGCCCTGATCCCTCAGCTGGTCGGCATACCCGGTGCTGGTGCCCCAGGCGTTCTTCGCGGAGCGCTCGCGGGACTTGAAGCCAACTTGCTTGGCGGAGCGGGCCTTGACGACAGTCTCCTCCGTGTCCTCGCCGATCTGGAAGGGGAGAGGGGCGGAGCGGAGCGAAGAGCAGAAAGTTGTTAGTTATATGGATATGTGGTATAATCCTTTTGCTGTCACTTCTCTCCAGCCAACAGCTGGTTGCACTGCAACTCCTCGACGCCCTCCTTCCTCACCTTCTCCAAACCTGCCTTGCCGTCACCAGCGACTCCCATCTGTCCGTCTCCGCCGTCGTACTCTTCGAAGTCGACAAAGTCCTCCAAGTTACCGGGTCCATACCTGTCAACCTCCTCCTTGTCCATCTTGTTGAAATCGTAGGAGTCCCTCTCGGGGTTTGCCTTCTTGGATTCGTCGGTAGGCGTAATATCTTTGCTCAAATCGTCGAGTCCTATTGTAAATAAGCGATTTCGGGGTTAGTTGATACGATAGAATAAGAATAGCCCACAAAGTACTGCTGAGCTAAGCGATCTTCGTTGTCGAAATTCTGAAAAAACCACACACTTACTTCCTTTTATCGCCATGCTCTGCCTTGTACCCACAAAAGTGGGTTGGAAGGCGAAGGCTGAGTTCAATAGGAGAAATGCGGATATTAACTTCATCAAATTGGTAATTATTTGGGAACTTCACACCTGAAGTGATCCTTCAACTAAAGATAAGCCGCTGCATAGATAGCCTGCACGCTGGAGTGTTCAGTTGATATATCTCCACACAATGGACAATGTGAAGTTACGAGTTAGGAAGCAGAGGGTAATATTTCAGCCTCCAGAAGTCGAGAAGAAGAAGAGCATTACAACCAGTGGTGGGACGAAGAGAAAGGCGACGATCAAGAAGAGGGAAAAGAATGTTTCTGTGAAGAAATCGTCGCGGAAGCCAATGCCTTCGAAGCTTCCTCAAAAGCAAAGAGTTGATGGCGAAATCATCGGCGGTTGGGGAGGTGAGCACTGAATGGGGGGGTGGGGAGGGAGGCGAGGCGAGGCGATGACGGCGTCTCTTTGAGAATTTACCTGACTGGTACCTCCTCTCCTCCTGCCCAGGTTCCTCGACTCGTCCTTCCCACTTGATTTCCAAGCCCATTCCTCCTCCTGTCCCCAAGAAAGCATCCCCTGTCAAGAAGCCGAAACCTCCCCCGGTTCGGGTTCCGCTGACGTTCGTATACGGTACCTCCGAGAAGGATCAGACCAAGTGCGTGTGGGACGGCAACAAGAAGGTTACCCTGCTCCATTTCAGTGAGGGGGTTGTTGTCAAGGAGAAGGTCAAGGAGTACTGGTCGGTTGCTCTCGCAAGGGAAAAGTTTTGGAAGGTGAGGATATGCTGGAGCGAAGCGACAGCAGTACACCGACCGCCTATCTTTGTCTTCTTCGACGCTCCTCGCCAACCCTTCCCTCTGCTCACGCGCATTACAGGGTTGGTCGGAGAAGGAAGGAGGGGAGGTCCAGGGTGTTATATAAAGAAATGATGCTTGTTGTTGTTGTTGTTGTTCAAAAAAGTGTGCTGCGTTTTTATGCTCGCTTGCTTGCTCAATCAGCCCAACCATACTCCTCCTTGAGACCGAACAAATCGAGATCCTTGACGCAGATGTTCCATCCTACTTGAAAAAGAAGCTCAATAGCGATGAGCCAAATGATTATCCACTCCAAGTGGCTCGAGTGACTTGACTCTGACACCAAGTTAAGCATGAGTAGGAGGTCGTCGAGAACCGTAAGCCTTGCGTTGAGAATGCTCATCCTGGGGCGAGGTCGAGGTACGATTTGAGGACCCAGTACACTGGCTCGTGGATGTCGTCGTCCCAGAAGTAATCCGGTACCTCAAGCAAATCGCTGTACAACGTGACCTTGCAACGGTCAACATAAACCCTGCCCATCAGCTTCCTCGTGTCCATCCTCGAAAGACCAAACGTGCCGTGCTTCTGCAGGTTCGTAGGGGAGCTCCTCGTCTCAGATATGAGGTTGGTTACAAGATTCTCGAAGATGAACAGGTTGCAGGACTGAGACATTGCAAACGATAAACTCAGCTTCAGTATCCTATCCTTGTCGCTCAGTACCAGTCTGCCGTTCTTCATCCGCACGTCGGCATCTTCGTCCATCATGGCACCCTCGAACCTGCGATGAGTGCAGTGACGAGCAGGAGGTTGTTAGTTATAGTGGCGGGCTAATGCAGCTGCAGCTGTCGCTTAGCTCCTGCCTCCCGTCCTTCGCTCCTTCCTCACGTCCTTCGCCCCTTCCTCCCGTCCATCGCTCCAGTCAATCTCACCTCTCGATGCCCTTCGGGTCAAGACCACAATGGCGATCAAAATGAAGAAAGATAGGGTAGCTAGAGCCATCGCAGCAGTGGCTCCGGATGAGGAGCATGAGACGCATGCTTCCATGATATCCTTTGTGAATCCAGACATTCCTCTCCGCTATCAGCGACCTCGCCTTTACTCCTCCCTCCTCCCCTCCTTCAACCGAAGTGACAATGAACGACCTGTCATCAGAGCTTCTACCGCCGGCCAACAAGGGCAAGAAGAAGCGACCGAATGAAACCACACTTTTCGACCCCTACCGCCGTTGCGGCGATAAGAGAGAGGGGAGAGTGAGGAGAGGGTGAGTGCGAGAGCGAGAGCGAGAGCGAGTGCGAGAGCGAGTGCAAGAGCGAGTGCAAGAGCGAGTGCAAGAGCGAGAGCGAGTGCGAGTGCAAGAGCGAGAACGAGTGCGAGTGCAAGAGCGAGAGCGAGTGCGAGTGCAAGAGCGAGAACGAGTGCGAGTGCGAGTGCGAGTGCAAAAGCGAGTGCGAAAGCGAGTGCGATTGCGAAAATACACACCTGTACACAGAGACTCTCTGGAAAAGACCACCTGCATCACAACCACTCCTCGCCCTGTCCATGGTGTCGTGCGCATATCTTTTAGCTCGGCCTCGGCGCCTACGGCCCAGCATATTTCATACTCGTCCTTCTTGTTTAGATGCCTTGTTCGCTTGACTAGCAACTTTTGCAGCTTGGCCAGAAGGGTCATCGTTTCTCCCTCTCCAGGATTTCCCTCCCACACATCGTATCTGATGCGCATAATCGTGGTGCGGTACCAGACTTATGAGAGCGACTGTGGCTGTGGTTAAAAACGGAAATCTAACCAAGTAGCTTTACAATTAGAATAGATACCAATTTGGGTAAAAAAGCTGGCAGTTCAGAAAAAGGTTGATTTCTTTCAGTTTACCACCTGCATGGGATTGGAGCCATTCTCTATGTCACTGATCAACCTGTACCCTAGCGTGTTCCAGCTTAAGAATCCTTCAGCCGCCAGCCCTTCCCCCCCTGCCTCGGAGCTCCAACACTCGTGCCAAGTCCCGCTATTTCTGATGTCCTCTGCCATTACGGTAATCGTGCGCTGAGCAAGGTCGAGGGCCTGCTTTTGGTAACCATGGTCCATTAACCCGTAGCTAATTATGGCGTTCGCGACGGTCCACACTGGCCCTTGCCAGTTCGAGTATGGAGTGATGAGGTTTTCGTTGTTGTAGTTGGGATCGTTCTTGGATGTGGATCTGACGCCCCACTCTCCCATCATGTCGTCCTGGAAGATGCGCTCCGAAATGGCCTTCGCTTGAGACTCCGAGGAGAGTCCTCCTCCGAACAGGGGGAAGCCCATAAGGTATACGTCGTTATCTATGGGCGTGCCTGAGGTCGTGTTGAAAGCAGCGTAACTTCCCTTGTCGTTCCTCCAGAGGAATTCGTCTGTTGCGGAGCGAATATTCGACGCGATGAGCTTGTGGTCGTCGCCACCGTCCTCGCCCCACGCTTCCAAGAACTGTGCGAAGGCAAGGTGCTCCCGATAGAGCTCAGTCATGACGTCGGCTGAGGCCAGGCTGTTTCCGCAATCTGCGATGAGCAAAGTGACGAGCAGAAAGTTGTTAGTTATTGCGCTGTAGAAGTATACGGTCGTCGCTTCGCTCCTCGCTTGGCCTCACCTTCCTCGACCCAGCAGTCAGAGCGACTGCTCGGGCAGGGTGACGTTACCAAGTTGTCGGCGCCACTCTCCATTTGATCGTGCCTGCGATGAGTGAAGCGAATCGCGAAAGGGGTTGGGATGACGGGTGAGAATTATTGCGGTGATTGGGTAGGGTGTGTGCCTTGTACTGAAGTACGAGTGCGTGAGATTTTCAGAGCTAATGCAGCCGTTCATAACACGTCGCTTCGCTCGTCACCCAATCTCTCACCAGGTGTATAGTCCAGTGGCCTCATCCTTCCTTTCCCTCTCCCAGTATTCCAACAGTAACCCCATCTTGTCCTTGTATTCTCTAAACTGCTCAAAGTCTCCCGTGTATCGCGCTGCGATCAACGCCCCCTGAATTAGGAGAGGCTTTGCGTGAGCTGCCACAGCCGGATTGTCCGTGGGGTCGGAGCTGCAACTTGGGTTTGGATCGTTAGGATCGACGCATATTGTGACGTCGCCCGTGGTGGTGACCGCCTCAAAGAAATTCTTCATCGAACCCGCCAGGTAAGGTGCTGATCCAAGGTCCAGGAGAGCAGTCCCCGTGAAGACGCTGTCCCAGTCCCAGCATTGGTCGTAGGGACCAGCGGGGACGATGTATGGATGCTTGAGTACTCCAGACGCCTCCCTGAATGTCGAATTTGCGTTCGCTTCAATGTAGCTCTTCACCAAGGCAAGATCAGAGTCGTCGGAAGGTAGGGAATGTTGGAGGGGGGGATGGGTGGTTGTCGGATGAGAGTCAGCGTGCTGCTGCAGGTGGTCCGCCGAAGCTGTGTGGAGGGAGAAGAGGCCTAATCCAATCGATGAAACACGCATTGTCAGGAAATTGTGATTTCAAGCCCCAAAATAAACAGAGTGAGTCAGTTAAGACGAAGAGAGAGAATTAGAACGAGCGTGCTTTATTTTCCAAACTAGATTCACATTGAGAATCACTATATCTCCGCAAAAAGTAAAACTTCGACCAGAAGGAATCAAACTGCCTCCTCCTCCTTCGGACTCTCGCCCACTGATTGAAAAATTGGAGTGCTTATCGTTGTCCTACCATATTCTTATTATCTAATTCCAACCAATTCCCCTTAAATACCTCCCAATCACCACATCTGCACCCCCATCTCCGCTCTAACTCCTCAAATGTATTGCTCCCCCTCCCTTGATCTCCCCCCGCCCCTTTCAGTATGCCAGAGTCGGAACCACCGAAGTTATACCCCGACCTCGAGTTGGCGGCAGACTGTCACAAGGTCAAGCAGGGAAGCGGAGACAAGACTAAGCTCAAGGAGACCCTAAAGTCTGACAATGCTTGGCTCCTCTGGGATCGACTGAACGATTTAGGACTAAAGTTGGGAAGGAAGAACAAGGAGCTCGAGAAGAAGGCCGGGGAGGAGATTAAGGAGCTCGACGAGAAGCTGGCCGCCGCCAAGGAGTCAGGGGGTGAGACTGAAATTCAGGAGATTTCCTTCCAGAAGGCCAACATTTTGGCGAAGCATGGTGACTTTGAGGCGTCCAATGTGATTTACGGTGAAATCAAAAAGGAGAAGAAGGTCAGCAGTGGGAAGAAGATCGAGGCCGGGTTCGGGGAGGCCAGGAACATGCTCTTCATAAACGAGGGTATCGGGAACTTGATGGAGGAGGTGAGGGGGAGCGAGGAGCAAAATGACGAGCTAACAACGCCATCTCTAGTGACGAAATCCGCAAGATTTGCCTCCCCCGTAATCACCGGAATCATTCTCATCCCTTATCGTAACCCTTTTTGTGATTCGCTTCGCTCATTGCAGGTAGCAGAGTACTGCAAGTTGGGGGGGGACTGGGACAAGCGCAACAGACATGCTACCTACCTTGCCCTTCACAACATTCGTGACCGCGAGATTGAGAAGGCCGCGGAGGCGATGAAGGCCGGTGTGAAGACATTCAACGCCGAGGAGGTTATCAGCTTCAAGGAATTCTGCAAGCTTTGCACCATCGCTTCCATTGTCACTGCTTCTCGCTCCTCCCTCAAGAAGGACATCATTGACTCCCCCGAGGTGAAGGCTCAGCTCGGCAACGACGAGGAGGGCGAGATCGTGCTCGCAGTTGCCAAGGACTTCTACGATGGGTCCTACGACAGGTACATGAGGGGGATCTTGAAGCTCACCAGCGTCATGGAGAGGTAAGAAGATAAGGCAGCGAGCTGCATAATGCGACGAGCGAAGCGAATCGCAAATGGTATCGGGCGAAAGCGTGCCATATTCATTGCCCTTTGATCATGCAACTAGCTTCGCTCGCCGCCGCTCGCTGCCTAGTGCTGTTCTGTACGATGAACTAACTCCCCTTACTCATCGCTTCGCTCCTCGCGCAACTCCTTTCGCTATTCGCTTCGCTCGTCGCAGCGACATTTACCTTCACGCCCACAGCAACTACGTTGTCAGGGAGCTCGTGGTGAGGGGATACGAGCAGTTCCTTAGGTCGTACCAGTCCGTGACCATTGCCAACATGTCAATGGCATTTGGAGTTAGCAAGGAACATATTGACAACACCCTCTCCAGGTTCATCTCAGCCAACAGGCTCGACGTCAAGATCGACAAGGTCAACGGGGTTGTGGAAAGGACAGAGAGGGGAACGAGGGGGAAGGGATACGAGGGCATAGTCAAGGAGGGCGACAAGGTCCTCAACAAGATGGCGAGGCTAAGTAGGGTCGTCGACGTATGAGGGTTGGGGAGAGAGGTAGGGGGAGGTTGTTGATACGGCACTAAAAACAAGAATAGCTAAAATGTCGTTCTCAAAAAGGGGAAAGCTTTTGATGCCGATAATTCGCACACACACACACATAACTAATATTTATATTTTCTCAATCACTGGCATTCCCTTTGATACAGTGGTGACCACTGTATTGATGCTCGTGAACTTGAGAATCTCCTCGTCATCCTCCTCCTCACTGTCCTCCCCCTCCCCAACCAACCTCAACTTCTGTACGATCGACGAGGATAATGTCTCGTCCGTTTCAGACACGCGGGCAACATGGTGCAGGTGTGCTTTGCGACTGCCTTGGACTGGGGACGTTAAAATCCTGCGCCTTTTTGAAGGCAGTTGAAGAAAAAATAGTTCTGGGTCCGTGTCGGGCGTACTTGGGAGGGGGGTTAATACCGATGCGGTATTTGAGGGAGGCTCGTTCGCGCGGCAACTCCCACCTCCATAAGTAAGTTTCGGAGTGAGGCGTGAATTTTTTGTGGATCTCATCTTGTCGATGTCGAACGATGGAAGTTCTGGTGTTGCCATGTTTTAATTGTGTTTTGAGATCTATGGAGAAGTTGTTAGGGTTAGGGTATTCAAGTTTGTAAATAAAAATAAATTGTGACCCCCACCGCTCGAGTCTTGGCGGTGGTGCATCCCCTGACTCGTCTTACCATGGGTTATGAGATTCAAATTTGAAGGATATGATTACTCGAAGGTATTTGGAAGGCAGGGAGAAGATTCTGATTTGAAACGTTGTTGAAATGAGGGACTTTTATCCACTAAATTTTGAGCAAAATCTGGCCCATCAAATTTCTAATTTTTTACCACTTTCACGATGAACCCTCTTGAAATAATTCCTGCAGAGTATCACCTCGCTACTCTCGTATTGGTAAGTCGCCTTCGATCTTCTGAGCTCGTTTATTCGATCCATGAGATGATTTCTCTGTGTCAAGATCCACGGCTCCGAGCCACCCGCCAGGTTTCAGGTAGAATTTCGAGTGTTTCAGGTAGAATTCTCATTCTTCGTTATGCTTCTCGGGTTAATATTGAAACAATGTCCACTTTTTTCAATTTCCCGCTCGTTTCATTTACAAATGAGTCCAATACCAGACACCTCACCTCCTTAACGACTGTTAACTTTGTGATTGCCCTAATTTTCTACTCACTTGGCTCAATTCCCCACTCGCTCTTCAGACTGGTGTCCTCGGATTCCTCGTTATTCTCTTCCTCTCGCAGTCTCTCTCGGCTCCTAAGCCCAGCGGTGGCAAGAAGAAGGGAAAGAGTGCAAAGGTGCGTGGGAGGCGTGTTTGGTAGAGACCTATGGAAGCAATCTAACACCTTTCCGCCAAATCCCCCCCTTCTCGTCCTCTACGCCCTCCCCCCTCGACAGAAACCCGCCCAAAAATCCACTGCGAAGACCCCCAAGAAGTCTGCCGTCAAGAATGTGAGGGCTTGAGCGAAGCGAAACGAAGCGAAGCAACAGCATATTATCTGTCGACGCACTGAGGGGCGGGTTTAGGGTTGTATCGCCTCTCCGCGCCGTCGCTATTTTCCTCGCCTCCCGCCTAACATCCCACTTCTCTGTCGCAGGGATCAATGGGGACCGTGAACACCCCCGAGGGTCGTCGTTCTTCCAGGATTGCCAGTAGGAAGGAATAGGCATCGCGCACTTGTGTGGGTGGTCTTTAGAGTCTCTGGCTGGTGGAGAGGGGGGAGGGAAAGGGGCGAGGCTGGGTTTTTCAAGGTGAGACTGGACTAGGGTAGGAGCATAGCTACAGCTAGTGCAATACTAACATTCCATAACATCTGGCTCCTCACATCGTAGAGAGGGGACAGCGTTGCCGCCTTGTCGTTCTCGTCGCACTTCGTTGCTTGAATTTCAAGCATCAAAGGGTGCAGACGGGGCAGTTTTTTGCGATGCATTTTGCATGAATGGGGTCGAGGGGGAGTGGGGGGATGTCGCACGTATGTGAAGTTGTAAGATTAACTTTGTGGCGATGGAGAACAAAAACAGAAGAAGCCTTTTTTCATTCATCATAACGTAATATTATCAATACACCTTTTCAAAGACGAGACTGCCGTCCCCGCTCACATCGACTTCGATTGCAGATCTCATAGCCATGACGCTCTGGTGGACTCCCATCCAAAGTGAGATCACTAGGAAGGAGGTGGGAATACTGTGGAACGACGAGTAATCAAAGTCGCCGATGACGTCGTTCATTAATTCGTTTTGCTTGTCGTCGTCGACGACGTCGGCTTCTTCCTTGCTGCTGGTCCTTTTCTTTTGTTCCAGGTACCTTTGCCGCGTCACAATCACCCCAAACTCTTTCGCATCCAAGCATTTCCGTAACACAGCCTTCCTCAGAAGCTCGGCATTTCCCCAGAGGTTATCCTTGATCATCTTATCCAACCCAAAGTCATCATCAGCGACATACGGAACTTCTTCCAACCCTACCCTACAAGCATCTTCCTTGAGAATGTCGACGTAGTGTCCCCTCATCCACATTGAGAACTCTTTTTCGTCCATGTCCGTCAATTTGATGGTAACTTCCTTATTATGTGTCCTCTCACTGTGCATTCTCTCTAACTTTTCATCAACCGCGTTTTGCATCTCATCCAACTTGACGTGCAGCTTCTTGCACAACCTCCTCTCAAAGTAGTGAATGATAAGCCTGACTGCGAAGGCCGCCCCTAACACATTGGCAGCGTCCGTAACACTGCGATTCATGACAACACCCTGCAATGAGCGAAGCGAATCGCGAAAGGGTTAGGATGAGGGGCGCGAGCGAAGCGAGCGCGGAAAGGGTTGTTAGTTATAGTGGTGGGTGGTATGCTGCTGTCGCTTCGCTCCAGCCGTACGTCCTTCTCTCCTCGTCCGATCTCGATCTCACCTGGCTTTTCTCAATCGGAACGCCTTGATGAACCCTGAATCCAAGGCACGTCACAGCGCAACCCGTCCCCTCGAAGGACCACTCGACCATTCCAGTCGAATTTCTCTTCGACATTGTGTACGTGGGGGCGCTCTCGACCGCAAGGTCCTCAAAGGCGAAGATCATGAAAGCCGAGAGGAAGGTGGTGCCTTGGATGAAAAGGTTCATCTCAAACATCTGCGATCGGCGGTGAGGAGCGAAGCGACGAGTGGAAGGTTGTTAGTTATAGCGGTGGGCGGTATGCTGCTGTCGTTTCGTACCCCCCCCCCC
>JGI24540J26637_10000757_pt1 | contig 13827 bp, 15 predicted proteins | sample NorSeaMetagenome_FD_26637 | JGI IMG/M metagenome (IMG submission 26637)
AATTAGAGTTATGCTTTTTAAAAAACTCTATTGCAATATCACTACTTGCACCAACTAATAATATTTTCATTTTAAATTTTTATGTTACAAATAAATACATTATTTGTAAATATTAGACATTGTTAAAGTTATATCTGCTATTATTATATCTTTCTAAACAAAATTTTTTAATTGATCATTAAGACTCATAATTAAAAATATTCGCGTAAAAATAATTTCATGAAGAGTTACTTTAATCTTAAATAAGATCAATTTTACATAAATTTTTTAATACTTCAATTAATTATAAAACAAATATATAATTATAATATCAAAACATTATATATTTTGATGTAAAATTAGTTTAGAAAGAAAAATATGATAAATTTGTATAAATTTTGATGATATGAAAAAATATCCTGATAATATAGTTTTTAATTACGAAGAAGAGTCGTTTGATGCTTTCAAAAAGGATTATCCTACTTCAACATCTGCTCCAAACTTTGGAGCTAGTGTAATTGACAAAAACTTACCTATGCTTATGTCTAATGGAAGATGGACTAAACAATAATTAACTTACCCAATTATCTTCTAGATTTTTCTCTGCTCCCTCTACCATTTTAGTAGTTTGAAATAATGAAATAAAATGATTATTGTCTCTATTTAAGAATATGTACGGAGCCATAATAAACAGTAACCAAATATCTTTACTCATATTATTTTCTGCAATCTCTTTTGTAATATCATTAATCTTAACCTCAAGTAAAGATGAAACGAACTTCTCATGTTCTGCTACATTACTTTTAACTGACCATATGTATCCAATTTTCTCTAAAGAAGGGTACATAATATTCAAATAGAACTCAAACATTCCAAACTTTTTAAATCCCAAATAAATAGTACTATCAAACAAATCACGGTCATAATTTAATGCCGATCGTAAAACTCGTGAAATATAAATTTGTGGATTACTATTTTCCTTGTCATTAAATTTGTCATCAACAAGACCTTGAATTTCTAAATGTGATTTCTTCGAAATACTTGATATTTTAATTTTCTCACTTAAAAGAGCTTTTGTATTTATAGCACAAATCAAATCATCCTTAGAATATACTCTAATATTAGTATCTGTTCTTTCAGCTATTAAAAAATTATACCTTTCCTCCCAAGATCTTAAAGTAATTTTATTGGTATCGCTTATTTTAGATAATTGACTAATATTATAATTCATAGAATTTTTTTTTCAAATATGATGAAAATATATAACAATTAGCAATTAAAATTATAAAATATGAATTTAAAGAATATATTTGCATAAGTTTAAATCATAATAATTATATCTTATGTCAGTAAAGACAAAAAGTTACAAAAGTGGATTGTACTNCATTNAATCCAAACAAAAAGTAAACNAACCCATAGAGAAAATTTGGGATTTCTTCTGTAATCCTAAAAANCTAAATCTGCTAACCCCAACAGATATGAAATTTAAAATTCTATCNGGTAGATCTGAGGATTTTTACACAGGTAAAATAATTAGCTACAATGTAAATCCATTTAAATTCTTTAACATGAAATGGGTAACAGAGATTTCCTACATCGAAAAAAACAAATATTTTATTGATGAACAGAGGTTCGGTCCTTATAACATGTGGCATCACGAACATCATTTTAAAAAAAATGATGATAATTCAACAACTATAATAGACAAAGTGATATACAAAATGCCTTTTGGTATATTTGGAAAAATTGCTCATTCTCTTTTTATAAAAAAAAGACTAAAGCAAATATTTGAATTTAGACATGATGCAATAGATAAGTTATTTCCAGAAAACTAAAAAAGTAATAAAAAACATAAAATAAAATGGGTAAATTTCAATCAAGTAAAGTTTTTGACGGTTTTTCCACTGTATTTCGTCAATGGAAAGCTGAAGGAGTCCATTGTAGATTTCTACACGGATATGCCATATCATTTAAAATATATTTTGAAGGAGAACTAGACGATAGAAACTGGGTTTGGGATTTTGGGGGCCTTAAAAGAGCAAAAACCAATATTGATGGATTACAACCAAAAGCATGGATGGACTATATGTTTGATCATACAGTAATTATAGCTGAAGATGATCCGGAAATTAAATCTTTTCTCTTAATGAATGAAGCAAAAGTCGCTCAAGTAAGAGTTATCAAAGCTACTGGTGCAGAAAAATTTGCTGAATACATTTTTCACAAAATAAATAAATTCGTTAAAGAAGAAACAAAAAATAGAGTGAGAGTAACTAAGGTTAAGTTTATGGAGTATGCAAAAAATGCTGCATATTACAGTGAATAATAATGCTATTAAATGAGTTTAATTTTAAGTTTAATTTTAAGTTTTAATATGTCAAACCAAATAATTGAAAACCAAAAAGAAATCTATCTAGGTGGAGGATGTTTTTGGTGTGTTGAGGCTGTATTCGAGGACTTAATCGGAGTATCTAATGTTCAAAGCGGATTTTCTGGCGGAACAATAAAAAACCCATCTTATGCAGAGGTAAGCAGATCTAAAACTAATCATGCTGAGGTCTGCAAAATAGTTTACGACCCAAATGAAGTTAGTTTAGAAGTTTTGTTAGAAGTCTTCTTTTTATCACATGATCCAACTACTTTAAATAGACAAGGTAATGATATAGGAGCGCACTACAGGTCGATAATATTATTCCATAATTTAGAAGAAAAAAAAATAATTGAAAAATTTATTAATAAAGTTAATAATGAATTATTTGACAATAAAATTGTTACTGAAGTAAAAGAATTTACAGCATTTTATGATGCTGAAAATTACCATCAAAATTACTTCAAACAAAATCAAGACCAACCCTACTGCCAATTTGTAATATCTCCTAAAGTATCAAAGGCAAGAAATAAATTATCAAAATATTATATTAAATAATGCCTGAGGGGCCAGAAGTAAGAATAGTTGCAGATTTCCTTCAAAAGGAATTAAAAAACCAAGAAATTACTAATTTTGATTGCTTTTCAAAACCGTACAAAATTAAGTATGGAAAGATTGTGAAAGAAATTAATAAACACATCCCATTTAAATTTTCTGAAATATTTTGTATTGGAAAAACATCATTCATTAAAATTGATGATGATAAATATTTTTCTTTCCATCTTGGCATGACAGGTAATTGGTCTAAAAAAGAAGAAAAGCATAGCCATCTTAAACTTAAAACTAATATTAATAACGTCGTTTACTTTAATGATATTAGAAGGTTTGGAAATATTAAAATTTTAAACAATATTGACATTAAAACAAAATATCATAAAGATGGAGATTTTTTAAACTTTAACACTTCACCAGAGAAGTATACAAATTTTCTAATGAAAAATATAAATTCAAATATTGAAGTTTGTAAGATTTTATTAAACCAAAAATATTTTTGTGGAGTAGGTAATTATCTGAAATCAGAAATTCTTTATCATGCTAAAATCCATCCTCATACAAAGTGGAACTATTTAATAAAAAAAGATATTTATAATTTATGTAAATACACTAAAGAAATTATACACCAAGCATATCTGAGCGGAGGGGCTGAGCTGAAGGATTTTAAAAATCCTGAAAATGATTCTAAGCTAATTTTGAANGCCTATGCTCAAACACAAGATTCAAAGGGAAATCCTATAATTAACGACATAACAAAAGATAATAGGAGAACATATTGGAGCCCAAAGAGACAAATTATTAAAAATTAAGGAAGAAATAAAATTGCTAAAGAAATCACNAACATTAAAAATGCTGGTAATGACTTCATCAAAGGATCACTAATTTTAATGTGCATGAAAATTGCTCCAACCATTAACAAACACATGGTATAAAGACTATATTCAACAAGAGCTGTAATTAACTCGCTCTCAACCAACACACTAAGAAGTAAGGTTGAAGCAGCAATAATTTTCAATGCTCCTACCAAATACAACATAAAAGATGGTAAATTATAACTTGTAAATTCTTCAGTCATACTTGTCGCCTGACCACCTCTGTATGGAGTNGACTTTTTAAAACGAAAAACCCAAACATTTACAATTACTAAAAAGAGAGAGATTTTTAAAATTATAGTTATCATATTTTAATTTTTTTATTCAAAAATAAACTTCTTTGTAATTTTTCCATCATTATTTATAAGAAATTTTAAACCTTTTGATTTAGAATCAGTAATTCTACCAAAAATATCTAAGTATTTATTTTTTTTTTCAGTTATAATATGAATCTCTTCTAAATTAGAAATAGTTATTATAATTTCCTCTTCTATAACATCAATTAAGCACCAATCATTAGTATATACTGTTAGCTTTACGTTATATGCTCCTGGAACAAGAAAATTATGTGAAGGACTTTCTATTGAAGAAAAACTACCATCGCCAAAATCCCAAATACAATTTTCAAAGTTTGAAGAAATATTGAGAAAATCTACTGATGTTCCATTAACAGAATATGAATAATTAGAATTAAAAATATTCCAAGTTAAGACACTATCAAGAACTGTTGAAGAAGCTATTTGCTGTAAAAACAGAGCATCACTTGCGCTAATAGCGCTAGGAGCAAATAAGGACCCTATTGAAGATTTTTTAAATATGGTAGAATAAAAAACACAGGCTGCTAAATAAGTCCCATAGATACTTGGATGACTATTATCATTATTATAAAGTTCAATTGTAGAGTCTAAAGCTATTGCATTTTTGAAAGCAATACCAACAGGAGAAACAGTAGCATTATTATTAATACCCATTGATATATAACTATCTCTAAGTCTCTCTTGCATACCCAAATATGTGCAAACAGGAGGATAATTAACACAGTTTGTTAGATCACCATTTTTTCTTCCCCATGTCATATAGAACAAAGGTTCTGAGCAATTATAGTTTTGATAAATTAAATCTACCAATTGTTGAGCATATGGAAAAACAGCAGTAGAAACATATGCTGGGCTTAAAGAAGGGCGCTGACTTTGATCTTGCAATACAACATAATCCCAGTTTTGCTGATTTATCTTATCAATTGACAACTGATCTTGGGAATGAGCATATAAAGAGTAACCCCCCGGAGTGTTTTGATCATGAAAAATAGAATCTCCAAAAGAACTAGAAATCTTTGACAACATATCAGGTAAATCGTTATAATAAGTATAACTATTTCCAATAAATAAAACATCATAGGTTTGAGCCAAGGAAAACTGATGAAATAATAGGATACAAATAATTATTTTTTTCATTATCTAAATTTTCAATTGTAAAACTAACTCAGAAATTAAAACTGATGAATTATCATCGTTTTTAAGCTGTGAAAATGAAGTCATAAGTTTAAAATTATCTTTAACAAAATACTTTGATAAAGAAAGTGATAACATTGAGTTATCTTTAACAATAGAAAGTGGGTTTAAAGTATATTCTGGTATTATGTCAGTATACCTAAAGTCGACAGAAAAACCATTTTCAAAGACATATCCAAGAGTAGAGTTCACACCACTCCCCAATGATAAATACTCACTTATTTGTTGGGGCATAAGTAAATTTAATGCCAGAGGGTCAGTATAAATTTGATTTAGTGAACTTGCGCTTGTAATCACATATTCTGCTAATAAAGAAGCTCCTCTAAATTTACAAAGCATGTCAACATAAATTTGACTGTAATCAGGCATCTGCGGGTTATTAATTACATTCCATAAATAAAAATCACCATGACCTTCCCCAACAGCATTAGACGCTCCATCATTATATGAAAGAGATAAGCCTAAAACTAATTTAAAATCATCTTCAAACATAACATCGGATATCTTATTCTCATTTCCCTCTTTAAAAAAACCAAAAGGAAATAAATCAAGTCTTGTCGAATATTTAAAACCTCCCAAATCTACATCTCTACTGCTAGAGCCAAAAGAACTTCTTCCATCTCCAGAGGTAAGAGAAAAGCTTGGGATAAAACCAAAATTATTAATACTATGTCTGATATCTAAAAATAATCCAAACTCTCTTCCTGTAGAACTAAATGTGCTACTTAATAAACTTCTTTCGGTAAACTGTAACATATCCTCCATAGTTAACATCTCTCTATTATTTGATTTACTTAATTTTTGACCAAAAGATATTTTTATAGAGCGATTAATATCATAAGCTATCCACGCATCTAATAATGGAGTATTAAGACTGAAATCAGATAACACTAAAAAAGAAACTTTTTCTTCTTTAGCATATCCAGAAAAACTAAAAAATGTTCTTTTAGAGTTAAAAAAGTAATCTACACTGTTTTCTAAAACAAAATCTGAGGGGTATGAATAAGATTCAATAGAAAAAGAAGGCTGAATCATTCCACTTAATTTGAAAAAGTAATTATTATCAGATGAAAAATTCACACCGTTTCCTAGCTCAAAATCTTTAGTATAATCACTAACTATTTCCTGGGCATAGCTATAGAAAGATGTGAAAATGAAGCTTATTATTAATATTTTTTTCATAGTGTTAGTGTTATTTTTTTAACAATCTAAAATAAGGTAATTCTAAATTTTTATTTGTTTTTATAATGTTATATGATACAAAACTATTTGGAGCTTCTGGCTCAAGAACTTCAATAGCAAGATTAGCATTCTTTTGATTCATATTCAAAAGATACCAAAATTTATCAATATCTAAATCTGTATATTCTGTAGTTGTTTTAACCTTTTGCATAAATACTCCTTCATATTTCATAGAAGATTTTTCATAAGAATCAACTATGTATTTCTCTACTTTAACAGTTTGAGATTTAGCCACAGATGTAAGTTCTAGCCCAAGTGTTTTCAGCTTTTTGATTAATAGCTTATTGTCATTACGAAAAAGATAAGCATGAGGTCTTTCTCTAGTCAAATCTGCCTTGGCATTAAATTTATCATGCAAAATAACATCAAGAACTATCTTCTCAGAAGAACCTAAATCTAAACACTCAATCTTACTATTTAATATTGCTGGAGTACTCTTTAAAACAGCAGCATTTTCAGTTTGTTTTGAATCTCTTAGAACTTTCTTAACATTTTGAACATTATTATATGCTGTCTCTAAATATGATAATGCAACCAAAAAAGTACTATTTACTCTTCTTTGAAATGAGGTTTTACCAATACCAACACCTCTTACTTCAATTAATGATGAAACTGAATTTGACAAAGCATAAGCAGTACAACTGGAACGCGCACTATTTGATCCTTGATGAAAATGAATACTACCATGATTATTTCTACTCACAATATAATCGTGATATCTCAAGTTATTTGATTCTAATTTTTCTCTAGCATTTGCAACAAAGATGTCATTAGTATAATTTCTCAATAATTTTGGAACATTTAAATTTCCTGTGTATAAAATCATTACATCATAAATATTAGATATTCCAAAATCTCCAATTTTGGTAAAATCCTTTCTAAAAGGAGTATACTCATGAAAATCTACTGTCACTTCAGCACCATATTTACTAAAAGCATTTTTTAATGAATTACTTTCTGGTATCATTAGTTTAGTATGATCTCTATTTAAATCAAGCCCATTTGCTGCATATCTATTATTTTTTTCATAACCATCTATATTTACCATTGGAATAATTATCAATTCTAAACGATCAAATAAATACGAATATTTATCATTTAACAATAACTGCTGCATTAAATAAAGAATACCTTCAGTGCTAGCTGGCTCATTACCATGCATTCCAGCCTGAAACCATACCTTTAATTTATCATCAGATAAATCGTTACTTATTTTAACCATTGGAATAGATTTTCCTTTCTGACTCTCTCCGATAAAAGAAAGAGAAACATCATCTCTATCTTTCACTAAATCATTAATAAAACTCATCATCATACTATAGCTGGTAAAACCCTTCTTTTTACTAAAAGCTGGAGTACTAATTTCAAGATTTGGATTGGGAAAGAACTTCTTAGTAATCTTTTTAGATTGAGGATTTAATTGACTAAAGCAAAGATTTGGAAGAAGAAATAATATTAAAATTAATATTCTCATTTCTTAAAAATTTATAGAAGTGATTAATCTAATAATAATTTCATTACCCATAAGTTCAATATTTCTATAAGGCTCTGAAGGGATACCTGTTTGCTGACTATATATAGAACCCTCTGACACCTCAACATATGTTATGGAAGCTTGGATTTTAAAACCATAATTTCGGGCAAAATACTTAGAAAGACCAAAAGTGTAATAATTTGGACGATTATAAAATGTTCCGTTATTTAAAAAGGAAAATTCGTCACTTTCAAGATGTGTGAATCGTAAATCAGCAGAAATAAGATTCTTAAAAATATAGCCTGCTTGTAGATTAAAACCACTACCTAACATCAACTGTGAACGTAAATAATCTTTTGGATCTAAATTTCTAAAATTATCTGTAATATCTTTAGGTTTATCGCCGTATCTATCATTTCTATGAGTAATATCATTATCTAAATAAACATTAGTTTTTATATATTCAGCCAATAAAGAAAAACCTCTATACTTAAGAAGTAAATCCGCTCCATATTTTAGAAAATCAGGCAACCTATAGTTAGTATCAGCAAGATTAATATTATAATATAAAAAATCATTACCAACCCTTCCCCTTCTGCTACTCATTGATTGATTAAAGCTATAATTAACTCCTAAAACTAATTTCAAAGAATTCTCTCTTACTATATCTACCTGTCTAAATTGTCCTTTATTTGTGAAAAAACCAAAAGGAAGGTAGTCTATTCTACCTCCGTACTTCAACCCTCCAATATCTTTTGTAAAATTATTCATTCCATCACCAGATGTAATTTCTAAATAGTTTCTAAAATAACTACCGTTTGACAAGCGTATATCTCTTTGAAGAAAAAGTCCAAAATCTCTTATGCTAGCAAAGACTGATGTCAATCTACTTCTTTCTACAAGTTGCAAAGAATTTGAATTCATTGTTAATTCACGATTATCTGATCGCTGTGACCTTTGACCAAAAGACAATTTTGTTCTTTTATTGAAATTATAAGTAATAAATGCATCATATAACAAAGAACTTGAAGCCGATCCGTCTTCAGAAATACCACTAAAATCAAACTGAATTCTATAATCAACTTTTTTTTGAGGAGAAGAACCTGACATTCTAAGTCTAATCCTTCTCATTCGATATCTTGAATCTTTATAAATTTGATCAAGTGAGTCGTTGTTAATGATGCGATACTCAACAAAAGGCTGAACAAAACCACTTAAGACAAATTCATAATTATTTTCTGAAACAAAATTTACTCCTTCACCAAAACTATAACTATAAATTTCTTGTGATTTCATTTCTTTATTAAGAAAAAGAAAACAAAAGAATAATAATAAATAAGAAAGTCTTTTCATTAAAATATTTTTAAAAACTATCATTAACTTTTAAATCGTAATTCTCCATCATTAAAACACCATGCGCTAATACATCCATTAGTTTTAAATCAGAATCAAAAACACAAAAATCTGCGTCCGCACCTACCTTTATAATTCCTTTATTGGTTAATCCTAAATTATTTGCTGGATTTTTCGTGATAATTTTAAAAGCATCTTCAATGGAAACTCCTCCTTTTTTAATCAAGGATATTACTTCTTCTAAATTTTTATCGACAGGAGCTTTTCTAAAACCTATTAGTTTCCCTTTATCATCTAACTTTTCAAGTCCCGCATTCCCGTCGCTACTAAAAGTAATTTTAGAAATATCAACACCTTTTTCAAGGGCATATAAAACAGATTTGTAGGGGTCGNTATATTTTGATGCTCCAGTAGTAATATCAATCATACCACCTAATTTGGCAAATTTAATTGCTTGTTCAAATAAATCCTTAGTTCTTCCCACATGAGTTGGAGAAATATGTTCAATAGGAAACTCAAAATTTTCTACTAAATCAAATAAAACATCCATTTTGTCTGTTAATGCACCTAAGTGGATATGTAAAATACCTTTTTTAGAAGCTAACATTCCACCTACCCTAATATCTTTTAAAAGTCTAACTAATTCTAATGGTGTAGGATAAGATGATCTTATGTCTGCAAGAGCAATTTTACAACCAAGAACATTATCAATAAACATCATATCATCTTTAACAGATTCAGTTAAGTGAATAGGATCTAATCCATAATAACCTGTGTACATATACGCACTTATCCCTTCATTAATTAACGATTTCGTCTTAGCATTGAGCGTTTTAATTGACCTTGAAGAACCATCTGTTCCAAGTAAACCAACTACAGTNGTTGTACCGCAAGAAATTAAGTCAGTCATTTTAATCTCTGGGGTCATAGAATGAAAACCATTTTTCCCGCCTGCACCAATAATATGAACATGCTGATCAATAATTCCTGGAGTAACTATCTTTTCTTGTGCATCCCAAATTTGGGAAAATAATTTATTTTTTTCAATATTATTTTCAATCGCTTGTATCCTACCATTTGCAATTAAAAGATCTTTAATACCTAAACTTTCTGGTGCGTAAACATTTGCATTTTTAATTAATAACATATATATATTTTAAATGAAATGATATAAAATCATTATTATCAAACCAACTAACAAGGGAATAATATTTCTTCTAACAACCTGAATNGCAGAAACTTTAGCAATCTCTGATGTAGCTATTAACACTCCTGAAACTGGAGAAACTGTTCTTCCCATTGATGCAGCTAAATTCATTGGAAGTATAAATTCTAAAGCTTGAACATCAAATTTCTGAGCAATTTCTGGTGCTAAAGGACCAAAAGAAAAAAATGCTGCATTACCACTTCCCATTATCATTGCAGATAAAAATATTAAAATTGTCATTANCACACCAATTCCAAGAGCGACAAAGCCCAAGCTCTCAGAAAGAAAAAGTAGAGCATTTATAAAATTTAAACTAAGTAAACCAGAAGCAAAAATATCTGCAACTATTATTAATGTAACAACAGATTTAAAAATATTACCCATTCCTAACCAGAATGTATTTAATGATTCAAAAACCGATTTAATATTTCTTTTGTTAAAAAACTCAAATATGAGAGCAATAAAAAGACTAATAAACATAGCAGATGAAGTGTCTAAAACTAATGAAGAACCCATTATTTTAGAAAAATAAATTAATAGAAATAGTGGAAGAACTGGTATTAAAGCGTATATTTTTGGAGCACTTTTTTCTAAACTATTATCAGATAACTTGATTTTTTCTTCATCTCTTTCTTTATCAAAATATTTATTTGTAAAATAATAAACCAACATAAAAACTATAGTTATGGGCAAAGCTAGTTGTATTTGATGAGAAAAATATTCAATAATTTGATCTGAAGATCCATAAGCAAATTCAGCTGCCTTGTTTGACATTGCAGATGCTGGACCCATTCCTAATGCTGTACAAGCAGTAATCACCGAAACAGCAGAAAGTCTACTAACTCCTAGATTTATTAAAATTGGAAAAACTGAAGCCATCAATAATAGTCCAAGTCCAGCTGCTGAGGGGATACAAATAAAAAGTAATTGACCAATAGGGATAACTAAAACAGCTGCTATNTTTGGATATTTTTTGAAAAAATTAAGAGGCTTAGATACTAAGCTAACTAAAGAATATGATGCTCCTATTTTATTTATATAAGAAACAAATCCGCCAATTGTCATAATTAAAATACAAACTTTTGCATGCTTAATCTGAAATAAAAAAACTATGTATTTAAAAAAATCTAATAAATTACTAATTGTATTCACTGATCCATCGGTTGATTTAAATCCAACTTTCATTTTTTTCTGTAAATTTTCTAGCTGAAGCAATGAATCTATATCATATCCCAAAAGCCATGATATTAACATCATAGCTAAGCCAGAAAACAATAAAACAGCATGTGCATTATACCTTTTTAGCAATAAAGTTATAACTAAGATTATAAATACAAATGCAATTATTGGTCCANTAAAATCCACTTTTTATTTTTAAAATGAAGTCCCATCAACTTTTGTTCCGGGGGAAAACAATCCATTAGAGAGAGAATTATGTTGTACAAAGTCTCCACAAATATCTGGTATTCTAGAATAAGATTCATCAGGATTGTTTGATAGAGCTTCAACATCAAAAACTATTAATGTATTACCAATTTCATCTTTAATAGTTAATGTATCGCTAGAATTATTTAAATTTAAGACCGCTGCTGAAGCTACATGAACAATGGTGTTTACCCATAAATTCATTGGAGGACTTCCTCCTCCAAAAAGAACATAAGCAGAGTTTGCACTAAGAATAGTTCCTGGAGGAACAACATGGTTTGGCATACCTTGAGCTAAATTTGTCTCATCATAAAATTCATAGCCACTTATATCAAGATTTTGATTAGAGACATTCACAAGCTCAATAAATTCATCTTCATTTGCATCTCTAACTCCATCTTGGTTAGCATCTCCATTCATNCCAGAAGGTGGGTCATATAAAACCTCGTTTAAAACTAAACTAAAATACTTACAACAACCATCATCTGAGTTTGCTTGAGCATTATAATTAACTGCTGTTGCATCAGTACATCCTAAAATAGTAGTTCCACNNTTATTATTNTTGTTATTATTTGTTACAGGCTCAACATCCTCGGTTTTACAANCAAAGCATAATATGGTTATTAATATTAATGATAAGAAATTATTGATTTTCATTTGTTTATTTTTTAATAAATGTTGTTTTAATATTCTTTGCACTTAAAAAATATACTCCATTGCTTAATCCACTGATCTCTATCATATTATCAAAAACAGCAACATTTGTAATTTCTTTTCCAATAGAATCAAAAATTTTTACATTCTTAATATTATTATCAAAGAAAAGAAAATCACTACTAGGATTAGGATATAATTTAGTGTCATTAAAAATTGAAAAATTATTTATAGACGATTGTGAAGCACATAAAGGATATGGACATGAAGAAGTTTGGGTAGTTATTGAACCTACCGTACATCCTACCCCACCAAAGATCCAATTTTCTCCTGAAAAAGAAACTGATCCTGAAGGATCTTTATATGCCCATGAGTCTAAATATTCCCAAGGAGTTCCTGTTCCATCAACATTAACATCTCCAAAGGTTTCAATAATATTACCATTAAAAAATAATTCAACAGCATCATTTCCATTTTGAGAAATTGCATTTGATGCTGGCAAAATAACATCAAAATAACTAAAACAATTATCAAAATAATTAGACATAGCTGTACTATCTCTAGCTAGTAATACTTGATCACCAATAGATAATGAAATAGCAGGAAACGTATATTCCTGCCCATCCCCACCATTTGCATTATTTGCAACTCCAATTCCATAAGAGCTTAAATCACTGATATTAGTATTAGCAACTAAGTGAATAGCTTTGCCAGTATATCCAGCAGAAACCAAATCAAAATCGATAACTCCTTTAAGAGATATATCATTTTGACCAAAAATTAAAAATGGCGATATTAATATTATAATTATTAAATATATTTTTTGCATTTTTTGTTTAGTTTAAAATTATTTTTTTGTTTACAATTCCATCAGTTGTAACAATTTCAATAAAATAAATTCCTTTTGAGCTATCTGCTAAATCAATCTGCTTAGTATACTCACCAATAAATTGATTTGCTTTTTCTTCATATACTAACTCTCCCATTATATTGATTACTCTAATACTTAAGTCTTGTATTGTCTCTGATACAAATCTTATGTTAAAGATATCTTTTGATGGGTTAGGGTAAACATCTAAGTTATTGATCTGACTTGTAGACTCCATTCTAATTAAAGTTCCAGGTTGTGTCCACAGTACTGGCGCTGTCCACGTTGATCTATAAGATGTAACATTAGAATCACAGAA
>JGI24540J26637_10000758_pt1 | contig 13826 bp, 11 predicted proteins | sample NorSeaMetagenome_FD_26637 | JGI IMG/M metagenome (IMG submission 26637)
CCAAACCAACCAACTTGCACAGCCCGCACAAGGACCTGCCCCCCCCCCCTCATCGCTCGTCACTCTCCCTGTATGCTTCACGAAACTCGAATGCAAAAACGTTGATGTAGACGCAGCCAACGAAAAAGAACTCAGCAAGCTAGATGGCAACTGCCACCACTACAAATCCGACGACAACGCCAAGGCCACCCATCTATNAGACACACTCAAGTATTGTCAAGCACCGAGTGATTTATATCTCAAGGAAGGAGCGCAAGTTATGTTGCTCAAAAACCTCGACCCTGAAAGGGAACTAGTGAACGGGTCTCGTGGCGTCGTGACAAAATTCGTGCACTGGAGCGAGGCCAAGCGGGAAGATAAAGACCTCACCCTTCCTCAAGGGTGGAGACAAGATACAAAGTTGCCTGTCGTAGAATTCACCGGGATCAACTCAAACACCTCAGTTAAGATCATCGTAACTCCAAAGCGATGGGAGAACATGGATGGCGACGCGTGCAAGTCGAGCAGGGCACAACTGCCGCTAAGACTAGCGTGGAGCCTCAGCGTCCACAAATCTCAAGGAATGACCATCTCTAAACTCGAAGTCAGCCTAGAGGGGGTGTTTGAGTACGGACAGGCTTACGTAGCCCTCAGCCGCGCTACCTGCATGAACGGACTAGTCATAAAGAATATCAACCGCAACGGGTTTATCGTCAGCCCCGATGTGAAGGAGTTCTACAATGTACTGGAGAAGGTCGCAGGAGAACAAGAAGGGAGCAAAAGGATGGAAAAAGAGAACGACGGCTCTTGCAGCGCCAGTCGAGCGACTCCGCGTTCCAAGCTACAAGCACCGCTACTCAAGCCCTCGCACAAAGCCCTAACCACGGAACAGAGAAGGATGATAGAGGAAAACAAAGCGAGGGCCTTAGCATTGCGCAAGAGGAGAAAGGATCCATAGGAGACGGACCTGGTAAATATTACGTTGTTGTTTTGAAAGAATGCGTCTTATTGATGACCCCACTATGTAAAGAATCTACGTCTATAGAAGAGACAATAAGCTTGCGGAGACACGACCTCATCTTCTCTTCTTGGAGAGACTGCCCCGTCATCAAACTCATAAAATTGTTCACCCATTTTGCCCTGAGCACCAGTTGCCGGGGATGCTGCCCAGTCTCTACAAATCGCAGTATAATGGCCGCACCCTGCCCTTCCAAAGTGGTTCACAACCCCAAAGAGATCGTAAAGCGCAGGAACCTCACTCGGACCACCTCCGAGGCCCACTTCGGTTTCGTTATTTGCCATGCAGTGCTTTCCCATGTCCAAACCACTAAGGGGAAAGTCGACGAGGTCATCCACCCTCGAAGTTCGATGTTGATTGTGGAAGTCGAACCGACTAAGTGCGAAAATGAGAATGTTAGGAAGCTTTCGAATTTTCTGTGTCTGCATCACCCTCCTCTGGGTCTTGCACTTTCGGCAGTAAAGAGCATTATCTTCATCAAGGCGTTGAGGTTTCTGCGCAGCACGCAACATGCTATCCAAGCTCAAAGTTTCGTTCCTTTTTGGGTGTCCATTCCTCTCCTCTTTGAGAAGAGATTCGTGTTTGATAAAGGCTTCAGCTTCGTTCTCATCAAACATGTCGTCCAAATCACGAACGAGCGAGAGATTGAAGAAACTGCAATGCACTACATACTCATCAGAGACAACGTCAGTATAGACTTTGTCATCCCAAGGAACCTCGGTTGGTCTGATTCTTTTTCTAAGATTGTTGAAGCTCCCATACATCTCCACAACGACCGCCTCCCCGCCCATTGTTGCGATCTCCTCATCCGTCAAGTCATGGAAGGGATGCCTGGAAGGAAAGTCTGACCCAAAGTTCTTTTGGTACAACGAGAAAAGGTGAGTTTTGAGTTCTTTCAGAGTAGAGGAAACAGGGACACACGTAAAAACAGGGAAGCCAACATGGGCATCATTCCCGTTCGTTACAGTGACGAGTGCACGAATGAAGTCGGGGTCGTCGTCAGGCGCAGCTTCATAGCATGTTAAGATGTCAGTTTCGAGTATCCTCTCAACTGGTTGATTAGGCCTCAAGGTCTTATAGAAATAGTTCTCATAAATCTCGCACATCTGCAAATTTCCAATCCTCTTCACACCGGCAAGTTTTGCAATCTCATTCATTACATCGGCAACAACTCCTTTCTTTTTGACAGTTACGAGAACAGCTACAGGCTTTTGTAAGGGTTTGAGGCTTGGAACCCTCTTGAAAAACAAGACCTGAAGCTTCTTGACGCTCCCTACAGGAAATTTGAGAACCGATGTGCTAAAAGCGTCAAAGTTAGCCCACACATTTTTGCATTCTGGACAAATGTTCGTTAACTGGGTCTGCCCAAAAAATAGCAGAGAGAGAGGTGACTTGTTTCGGATGAGCCATTTATCGTGATTGATGGCACCGACTGAGGGAGGACGGGAGGAGGGGGGGTTTGTTGGTCTCAAAGTTACAATCGTAGTACCATAATTAATTGCGGAGCGGACTTACCTATTGGAGCCAACTTTCCTCCGTCCAAATCTGTATACTCAATATACCTCTTGTCCCCATTATTAAGGTCCTCATGCAGCCCATCGAGAAGAAAAGTGAGCAACTCATGAGCATCATGTTGTCCAAAGCCCCTAAACTGCTCGAAGCATGCACCCAGTGTCCTCTTGAATTGCACAGGAGAAATGTAGTCAGAAGAAGAAAACTTGAGGCTCTTTACAAGTTCACCAAAAGCAGACGCAATCTTACCCCCTGTGCTCATTACATTCGATTTGTTGATGTGTTCCAAGTGAGAGTTGGAAAGAAAGAGCCTAGACAGAGGGTTTGCATGGAACAAACACTGGACCGCGCTATTTGCGTAGCACGTGTTACCGAGATTAGTCAGGCCACTTATGACGCTGCGATGCAACCCCCCGCACTGCTTGCTATGCCATTTCCAGTGAACAGACTGGCAGGTCTTGCTACAGTAAGTTGAAGAGTTACATGCAGAGCACACTTTACCGACGGCAGCCCCAGTAACGCCACAGCAATCGCAAGAAAATACCCCACCTTCCGAGCCATACTCATCAACATCCTCGCCAGTAGCCCCAAAATTGATGTTAGGATATAGGACGAGACGGCCACCCTCCCACCTTCGCAACAAAAAGGGAGCAGGGCAAGGAGAAGAGGAGTACCAAGAAGAGAAAGCTTTGTAGACAGAACGCGACACTGGAAAAAAGTCGTAGAACATGATCATATTGTAAGCGCCAGCCACCAATGCGTAGTCGATGGGAGGGACCTTGTTGTCCTGTTTGGTGGAGGGGGATAAGGGGTAGGCACGAGAGTTGTTAGGTTGTAAAATGCACATGCGATTACCAAGTACAAGGCTTACCTTATCCGTGTCGCTACCGCTCTCCACCTTTCCTTCTTCAAACTCTTCCTTTGTCACCTCCCAACCGTAAATGTGCACGCCCTTTTCTCCCTGTTGGAACTTAACGGAATCCAACCACCTTCTCATCCACCTCCCCGGGAATAAGACTGCCGCACCCGAAGCAGGAACAGCAGGGGAGACTTTCGAGGACGTATATAGAGGGTCATCAGAAAGGAGATTGAGGATCTGGTCTTTTTGGGACGACAACGGAGGAGGGGAGGATACTACTCCAGAAAGTCGAGAAGTCGCAGTGACACCTGCATTTTCTCCACTAGAGTCGACATTCCTAAAAGCATCACCAACACCATCGTCTGCAATGACCATCGTGGAAAGGTTATCGTTCAAGCCAGAAACTTCGCCTCCCAAACTAGCCAACGGTGGTACCGCAGGAAGAACACTACCAGGACCCTCCATCCGTATGTGACGCTTGTACGCATTAACGGGGTCTACTTGAGCTTTGGACACCGAAGCAGGATGTGGCTTCGAAAAAGAAGGTTGAGGAGGAGGTTCTGGAGGCTCTATAGATCCAAATTTTACAGAACTAGCACACTTTTGCTCTTTTACTTTCTGACAGACTCGCTTGTGCTGTTTAAAGTCCTTCCTCTGGCACAATGTGCTACAGTATCGGACCTCTCCGTCGCCCTTACAACAGAACAAGAGCTTCACAGACGTCGACGACGCTCCACACTGTGCACACTGCATATTAGTACCTATCGTGTCAGATAATGGACAAATTCCTGTTGAAACGTTTGAGTGAAAGCCAAAAAGGGGAATGTGGGAATTTGGCGAAATATATGTTGCTTTACGGATGTTATCAGACGACTAATTCTGTCGGATCGAGGACGAGGATAAAAGTTCGAGAAAAATGAGGAAAGTTGGTATTATTTTGGAACCTCAAACTCGCTTCCCTTGTGTCGGTGTTGAATTACTCCTGAGAGGGAGAACGTTGTTGTTACGCGACAAAAACGACCGCGATGTCTTCACAACTAGAGCCAAGACGAATACAGCCATACCCAGGATGTGCTGGAACGTGCACACTTTAGGAAAGAGAATGAAGGAAAGGAACAGAGTGGTGGCCTGGATGGAACGAAGAAGAGAGTAAGAGGGGAGATATGGGATAAATATGTTTTCTCCCCCCCGACGCAGCCAGTCGAAGAGTGACAACAACCACCTACCTTTCTCGCAGTACTAGTGATGCTCATACTCAAGGCACCAAAGTGTTTGGTTATTGCTCCTGCGCAGCTGCTTCCTAAGAACCCCATCATTACAAACGCTAGTGTGCCCAGAAGCTTCTCCTTTGAAGTATACGATATCGATGCTTCCATCATTGGGCCATCAACCAGTAAAAAATTGAGTCCCTTCCAAAGTTGGCCTGAAATCAATGTCATGATAAACATGATTGACGTCGCCAACGAGTACAGCATGAATATCATCTCATCTTGTCCCAAGCCGTGAACGTTCATTAGCTTTTCGTTCAGATTGACCACCGCACCGTCGGCAAGGAGCGCCAACACGAGCATGCCAATGCCAACAAAAGAGAAGGTATGTTGGTCATCCTTTGCTGTGGTCTCAGCGTGAATAAAAAAGGCTAAACCAGACACCATCATTGACACGACAACATAGTCGCTCTTGCGATGCCTCTTCCTCATTATTATGGATCCAAAAAGCATTGTGAAGACGACTCTTGAACTTTTCATGAGTGTTTTTACAGGATAATTGACATACCTACGAGAAGTAGAAAGGAAGGTGGGGGGCGGCGAGTAGCAAAGAAAGCGAGAGATGAAGTGTAGAAACGAGAGTTCGGGATTAGAGTAAATTCGTTATCACTTTTACACTTTAAACTCACCTCATGGACGAGTTTGTCATTCCCAAATCAAAAGAACGCAGGGCTGCCATTCCAAAAAATTGATGATAAGGGACAGTCCGAATACTTTTTTTAAGCTGGGCCACCGACCCTGTCTTGTTGACGAACAGATGAACTACAGCCGAGCTGCAAGTATAACCCGCAAACTGGCAGAAAGCAAGAAAGAGAGGAAGTTGGCGGTCAAAAACTTTGACAACTACGAGTTCTTGAAAGAAACCATAGATCAGCGTGAAGAAAAAGACGCCACCCGCGCAAATTAAGTACTGTTGGTGCTTCGGCAGGTTGCTTATGTCAAGCCCTAAGAGAATCAAAGTATTGGCAGAATAAGCGTTGGAAGAAGACTTCAAAGACGGGGTAGAGCCGACAAGCATACGGAGAGGAGGACCAAGAGAAGTCTGAAAAGGAGGCGGGGGAGAAAGGGTACTGAGTTCAACCTGGGACTTTATTGCTGGCATGTTTGTCTGGAGGTTGAGGTGAGACCTATAAGCAAGAGGATCGCTAGGCACCCCAGCAGCAGCGTCTGGAGATTGACGCGAAGTTGCCTGCAGGTGCTCTGGAAACCCGCCATAGAGACTGTTGATAAGGAGACAAAGAAGTAATACAAGGGTAAGAAAGGTGAGTTAAAAGAACGTCCATAACAGCCAATGGGACGAACCGTCGACGTAAACACAACGTACCTGGAAGGAGGCGTAGGATTCTGCTCGAAATCCTGCACCACATTGACCGCAGACTTGGCAACACTTGCCAGCAAGTCACCGATTGAGCTCCCACGAGAATTCTTCTTCGGTGGCAACGGAGGGACACCTCCACCCCCCCCTTGCGCAGCGATTTCACGCTCAAACTCTGCCATCATCAGCAGGCCCTCATTCTCTCTATTGTTTCCAGGGTTGTCCGTTGACCCTGAGTCTCGTGCTTGTTCATTCTGTTTCTCCTGGTATGGCCGAGTGTCAGACAAAGGTTTCGACACCATTGTTTCATCCCAAGAATCGACGTGATTCAAAGGTGGGTGTGCAAAAGCATTACGCATTGAAAAGTGGAGTTTGCAATGACAAATTCTAAAATGGATCCCCCTGAACCAACTACGCTAGACTCACCTGCACCGGCAACTCTTCCTACGCCTCCAGCTGCACCACCTCCTTCATCTGACGCTTCGCCAAAGCTTACCAAAAAGTTTTCGGAAGGTTTCGAGGGCCGCTCGAAAAAGTTTGCAGATTTCAAGACTTTTGAGGGGAAAAGGAGAAAACAACGCGACAGTGACTTCACTTCAAGGTAAAAATTTCATTAAAGTCGAGATTTATGTTCATAGACGAGATTTTGCAAACTTTTCAAGGGATGTCCGCCACACAGACGGGAACCCCAACCTTTGGAGTAGTCTTTACTCAGCATGTTGCATTTACTCACCCTGCCCCCCCTTTTCTTCTTTTGCGCAGTAACTTGTACTGGAGGAGCTTTCGCAACCTTCTTACGGAATCTGTTCTGGAGACAGATCGCGCCAAGGAGATTGTTGAGGCTAGGTTGCACATTGACAGAGCCTACGCAGAGAGTTTGGAGGCAATAGGCAGGGGTGATGTTGACGACTCCAATTTTCCAATCACAAGTTCCAATGCCAAGAAGCTCAAGAAGAAGAAGCGCGGTGATCATGAGGTTGCTGCTGTGGCCCGTAGAGGATCCCTGTTTAGGATGAACAGCGAGGGATTGCTAGAGTCCCGGGAACAGTCAGAATTGGGAATTTTGGCGCCAATTATCCGTGCACACGGGGACCAGGCTGCAAGGTACAACGAATTCGTGGCAGCGATACAGAACGAAATCCTCCCTGATCTTGCCTCACTCTACAAGACTTTGGCAGGTGAAGTTTCCAAGATCGGGTTGTACGGAGATGCACTCATGCTCGAGCTCGAGGCTTCCGAAAGCAAGGTCAAGGACGCCTGGGCAGTCTACGAGGAGGTTGCAGAGGGTGTGCTTGCGGGAGGAGGAGGAGGAGGGGGAGATACCACGGAAGTCGCCAAGGAGGACGATATAGTGGAGAACGTCAGAGACGTATGGTATGCTGAAACGAAGTATGTTCTCAGTGTCGTACTTCTCGAGAGAGTATGGAAGAAGGCGAATGAGGAGTTGGGGGAACTATTTGTGAGGATGAAGAGCCTCGAATTCGATAGGAGGGCCAGGTCAGTTGTATTTTAGCGGCGATTTTTTCAGGTTGATGGATGGAACGGAGAGGATAAAGGGGTTAGGGTGCGGTTGGGTTCTCGAAAAGATTTTTTCAGCTTTGCGTGTTGGTAAATGTTCTCTATGTACTAACACAACCTGCGCCCCCCTTCTCTACACCATATAGACTTCAACAGCTTCTCCTCACTTTCCTTCAACGTCAAGAGCAACTATACCTCTCCCTTCCGGTCATCAACTCTCCCTCCATGAAGAATCTTGCTGATAAAGCGGTAGAAAGGGAAAAAGTAGACGGGGAAATAGGCGCAGCAATCAGATTAGGGGCACAGAACATACAGTTGCAAGAGACTAGGACGAAGCTGGCTGCGACTAATTTGGAAGCAGGTGCCAAGCTGAAGCCTGTCTTGGACCAGGAGCAAGTCGTCCTTAGTGAACTACCAAGCCCCCTAACGTCAAACCTTCTAGGGAAATTTAAGGTTCTGGAGCGGAAGAAGGACGGAATGATGGGGGGATGGAAACCCTGCCTTGCCCTCATGACAGCAGACTCATTCCTCCACCTCTTTGACATTCCATCTACCGCAAAGATTCAAGCAGGAAGTGCAGCAGAGGTAGCATTTGGGGCTCTCATCCCTGAAGTTGAGCTACCCGACAGGTCAACTGTGGAGAAGAGCAAGGCCCCGGTCAAGAAAATTTCAGAAATCTCCAGGCCATGGCACAACCTCCTAAGTCCCACAGAATCCATCGTCCTACCCAACTCCGCCGTACAGTTTCTACCCAAGAGCGGCGACTCCTGCTTCGAAATTGTCGAAACCGTCTTGAACTCTGGCGCAAGCAGCATGTTCAGCAGAACGTCAAAACGCAAGATCGTCTGTAGAGCCATCACACAAGACGAGGCAGTCGACTGGATAGTTTCTCTGAAAGCGCAGGCAACTAATAAAAATTAACGTTGGCTCTGAAATTGCCTCATTACGTCAGGAATGATGACAGGAGCAAGAAGAGGATTTCAGGATTTCTCAAATTATTTTTATTTTCCTTTGTGGTAAGAGCCTTGATTTGTTCGGTTATTTTTGATGTTGAAAGATCTACCTGTTTCCATTAGTCAAGCGATTTTGGCTCAACCTGTAACTTCCCACCAAAAAAGCTATCCAATCTCCATCGACTCCACCACTGACTCCTCCTCTTTTTCTTCTTTTTAGCTTTTCTCCTTGCAGCAATGGGGCAGACAATCACGACTACGCAGTTCTATCTCAAGGGCCGTAGACAATCGACCCTAACTGGGTACATTCGCCATGTCAAAGGCTACTCTGAGCCAGTTCAGGGTTCAGTTTTCGTTAAGGATGTCTCAGAGGGGTCCGACAATGTCGATATGTCGGGCAAGGTCGTTGTCATTACCGGTGCGAATTCTGGCATTGGCTACGAGCTCGCTACCTACGCAGCTGGTAAGAATGCCAAGGTTTACATGTTCTGCAGGAGTGAGAAGCGTGGGGAGGCTGCACGCCAGAAGATTACGGAACTGACAGGCTCAGAGAAGGTTGAGCTGATCCAGTGTGATGTCTCATTGAAGTCTTCAGTCGAAAAAGCTGTGAACGAGTTCAAGACAAAGGAGAACAAGTTGGATGCTCTCATTTGCAATGCTGGGGTTTTACTCAATGAGCGAACAGAGACATCCGAGGGAGTTGAGACCACATTCGCATCGCATTTGATTTTCGGATCGTATATGCTTGGATTGTCATTGATGCCAAGCATTGACCCAAAAGAGGGCCGTATCATCTTTGTTTCTTCAGGAGGCATGTATAACACCAAGTTTCCTTCCTGGGAAACGGCGGCAAGTACGGGCGATGTTAAGTCTTCTTCCTACAGTGGCAATATGGCATACAGCTACGCTAAAAGGGGACAGGTTTTAGTCGCGGAGAGGTGGTCAAAGACATACCCGCAAGGTCCTAAGGTTGTCAGCTGCCACCCTGGTTGGGTTAACACACCTGCTGTCGAGGAAGCCTACGGTGACCAGAAGAAGTACCTTGAACCAATGAGAAGCACTTGGCAAGGAGCAGAGGGAATCGCTTGGCTCATGACAACAGGACAGAACAATCTTGGTGAGAACTATGGTACTTGGGGACAAATCGACAATTGAGAGCGCAGGCAGCTCCCGCCTCGCATCATTACTGACAACATCTTATTTTTCTCGCCACCCCTCAGATTCCGGGGCCTTCTATTTGGACAGAATGCCACAGCGAAAACACATAGCAGGACCTTTCTTCACCTCAGGAACATTCACCAAGAATACAGATGCAGAAGTCGAGGGTATGATGAAAAAGATGGCAGAGTTTTGCATGTAATTGGTCTCGTTTGCATTAAAATGTTTTGAGACAAGATCCTGGAGAAGTATCAGTACTTGTCCGCACTCACGAAGGTCGTGCGGCATTGTGATTTCAAATAAAAGCTCTTAGGAAGACGTCTTTGTCACGCCTTTTCGTCTTCGCGGAGACAAGGCAACCCCACCCCCCTAACCAAAACATCATTTCCCAAACCAAGTAGCCACTTCCTTCTCAAATCCTTGCAGTATACTGTTGTGATGGCATTCCATTGAGAGGTTGTAAGCTTCCCGTCCCCCTTGAAATCACCGTAAACACTTGTAACAACACTCTGAAGCATCTTGTCAAGTTCTCTCCCAGAACACCCCCCACTCATTTTGTCAGAGCTTAAAGCATCAAGAGTTGCCTTAGCATCAAAAGTTCCCTCAACCTCAACCCGTAAATCTCTGCTTCGTCGAAAGGAATTCGAGAGAGATATACCACTAGAGGGGGTTGTAGCCGAACGGAACCTAACCTCAAAGGAGTCTGACAAGATACGATGCCTTTCCTTCATCTTTGGAAGCTTCAGCTCAACAAGTTCATCCATCCTATCCAAGACAGCTTCATCTAAGGCCTGAGGGTTACTTGTTGTGAGAACTAACATCAGATCACACGATGCACTACCCGTCATGCTCAGTAGAACATTCAAAGCATCCCTTGCATGACCTTCTCCTTCATTCGAATTACTCTGGTTTGAGGCACTTGCCCCATCAGAACCTCGTAACCTGCTACCCAACGCTGCCTCTGCTTCGTCAATGATGAGCACAGCCCCTCTCTTCTGCCCCTTCGCCCAAGTCAGAATCTTTCGAAGCTCGTCTGGACCGTGTTTACCAAGTGGGGCTAGATCGCTTCCGCTCATAAGAGCATAGGGGAGGCCTGGAATGCCCTTTCCAAGTGCTCTTGCCACAGCACTTTTCCCCGTTCCCGGTTTGCCATAAATCAAAACATGGCGAAGAGGCGCACCCCTAGTCCTCGCTAGGGCTGTCCCGGAACAAATTTGATTCAAGTGCTCCTCAACGTCACGAGTGACCACAATTCTCTCGCGACGAAAGATCGAAATCTCCGTTTGCCTGAACGTTGGTAGGTAGCGATTAGATAATTTAATATACATGAACACCCCCAAACATCCACGATAAACTCACCTACTTGACTTTCCATACTCTCGAACGAGCTTTGGTGTCATTAAACTCTTTTTTACAAGATCGAAGAGCAACCCGCTTATCTCTCTAATAAAAACAACACAAAAGGCGAGTGCGCACGAGCTGCAAATAAATAAGACCAACTGTCTCTGCCCCTGTTGCGTCTTGAAAGTGTGACGAATCGCATCTGCAACGTTGGTGAATGCAACGTTGATGATTTCTATCGTGGCTTTTGTCGCCTCTTCTCCGACTGCACGGATTCTTTGTATTGATGCCGACTCAGTATCCCTCTCAATCTCTGCCTCAGAGAGGATTCTAGCTCTTGCTCGTTCGGCTTCGCCAACCATAGCCTCCTCGAGACGTAGCAGCTCTCTAAGAGTGTCATTTTTCATCGATATTATCTTTCCTACTGTCACAATTTTATTAAGAGCGACGTCCAATTCCGCTTCAGCACGGAGAATGTTAGTCTCTCTCTCCGCTTCTATCACCCTGGCAGCTTCTATACTCCTTGCAGTCAAGACATCCGTCTCATCAAGAAGAGCCAATCTGCTGTAATGCTTAGCCTGCGAGATTAAATATTTTATATTGGACTTGAAAGTGTTGGTTAGCTGATTCATTTCTGCAAGGGAAGCCTCTGATTCCAAGGCGCTCGTTTCTGATGCCAATTGGACAGAACTCTTCCATTTGTGTAGCGGCTCAGAAGACGCGCCATTATTACTCCCTTCACGCGAACTATTATTTTCTGGAGCGATAATCTCTAATACATAAGCAAGCCTGGAGGTTGCGTTGTGCTTGTGAGGCGACGAAGTCAGAGTTTCTACGGTAGCCATTAGCAAGTCAATCTCAAGAGCAAGCTGAGAGAGTGCCTTAAGATTGTAAGCGAAAATAGTGGAGGCATCGATACTTCCTGCATCGTCGCTTTCAGGGAGCCATGTGCCAGCACCTTCACTGTCAATCACTCCCACATGCCTTCTAGTCCTCCGTTGGTTGAAGTTGCTGTTTTGAATCATCACATCACCCTTTGAATCGTCACGTAAAAAGTAGGTGTGAAGGGGAACATTGCTGATCGCCGCGAGGGACATCTCCGCGTCTAGGACAGAGTTTATCGTGTATCCAGCATCGGACCACGAATCAAGAAGAAATAGGTCACGACGACTTTCCTCAGCGCCGTCTTTTGCACTAACGAGTGACTTCTCAAGCCACCGAGCTTTTTCCGCAAGAAACTTTAGTTTTATCCCCTGGTGAAGTTCCTCAAGGTCAGCCTGTATCTCATTCTTGGACGTCTCTGTCATTGTCAAGCGATTCTCCTCTGAATCCACCATCACCTTCCTCGCGGCGCTAATTGCATTGATTTGCAATGCACGGGCTTCTTCAGAGGCGTTTTCAATCAAGGAAAGCTCTGTCGTAATGCTCACAAGACTTTCCCTTCTAGAAGCCAAGTTCGACTCCTGCAAGGAAACAAGAATTTCCTCATATCTTTTGCGCCGCAACACTAAACTTTCAAACTGGGGCGCTATCCTAGTATTCACTTTAGAAATGGTCTCCTGCACCAAAGCATCCTTATCTTTGGAGGAAGCAGAGGATTTTACGATGGTCTCTGTATGTAAGATTTCCTGCTCCTTTTTAGCACTCAACTCATCTATAGCTTCAAGAACACCACGATGATTCGTGTCTCCGCTCGGAATAAGTTCAGCTGCTTTCTCGCTAAACCCAGAGTTCATCTCTACCATGGTTTCCAGTGCTCCGGCCAGGGATGACTTCTCAACCATTTGATCAGCGTCCATAACACCAACTCCCGGCATGTTGTCTACGTCTTGATTACGACGACTGTCCAAGACACCCGAATTTGTCAAGTCAGTAGAATTTTTTTTAACCTCCCCGAAATCAGAGGCGGAAACAAAACCAGCTAACACACCATTTTTTCGGTCTTCAAGGCCACCTCCAGCATCTTCGAGAATATTGCATCTTATCCGACCAAACGAGCCAAATAATATGCACACAGCGACAAAAATGAGCATGGGGATGTGAAATTAAAAATTGAGGACCAGTGAAGGAAGGGGGGAGAAAAGGAGAACGATATTATGTATAACATAAAACCAGCCCGCTCGTTAAATTAAGCCTTCTTCAGCCCCTGCCTCGGGTGAGCTACCAGCGCTGAGTCTATGTTTCCATACCTGTTGGTGTGCTCCCTGTACCAATCAACAGTGGCTTTGAGTCCCTCCTCCCACGACGTTTCCTCCTTCCATCCGAGTGCGTTGAGCCTATCGCTGTTGATGGTGTACCTGAGGTCATTGAAGGCACGATCTGGAACGAAGGTTAAGAGCGTCTCCTCCTGATCCTCGAGGCCAAGAGCCTTGATGATCTCCTTGGCAACTTGAATGTTGGGGAGTTCGTTGTTACCGCCAATATTGTATATACCGCCGACCTTGCCCTTGTGAAGAATGATGTCAAAGGCCTTCGCGACGTCCTTGACGTAGAGGAAGTTCCTTGTGTTGCTTCCATCCCCGTGGAGGGTCACTGGGTGTCCACGAAGGAGCTGGTGGGTGAACTTTGGAATGAGCTTCTCGGGATACTGGTGGGGCCCGTAAACATTGTTTCCGCGGGTTATGATGCAAGGCAGGGCGAAGGACCTGTGGTAAGATTTGACAAGGAACTCAGCACCAGCCTTTGTGGCAGCGTAAGGATTCGTAGGCTCCAGAATGTTCTCCTCCTTCATGGGGTCCGTCTCAAAGTCCTCCCCCTCACCATAAACCTCGTCAGTCGAAACATGAATGAAGCGCTTGATGGTGGGGCACTGCTTGGCAGACTCAAGCATAACGTGGGTGCCATAAATATTGTTGTGCGTAAACTGGAAGGAATTTCCGAATGAGTTGTCAACGTGGGTTTGCGC
>JGI24540J26637_10000760_pt1 | contig 13810 bp, 6 predicted proteins | sample NorSeaMetagenome_FD_26637 | JGI IMG/M metagenome (IMG submission 26637)
CCAAAGTACCCCCCCCCCTCACAAGCGTAAAGGCATCGAAATGCAGAATGGCAAAGTAGCGTGGAGTCAAGCTTGCAGCACTGGTTTGGATGGAACGAAGGCCTTTGATGGTGTTTCAACGACATATTGGGACACCTGCAACATTCTTGAGTCAGCCGGAGAACCTTACCTTATGTACGTTGCCCAGGACAAGATATATTTTACATCATATACGATGAGAAATCACTTCAATTTCTGCCCGACAAAGTGGATTTTGAAAGCAAGTCTTGATGGGACAAACTACGATACGGTGGACGAGCAAGATTACTCCACTGGCGGTGAATTTTTTAATAGCTGCAACCCTTCTATAACCTACACGTACAACATCGCGAGCCCTTCCATGTACCGTTACTTCAAATTTGAGTTCAAACGAAACTCAGTGAGGAATGGAGAATATATACCCACCTACCCCAACCCACCTACTGTTATACGCCTTAATCTCGCTGAAGTTGTTTTCAACCCATTATCAAATGGAAAAGTCGCGAGCTCTTACGCAACGACTGCTTATCCCAATGCTTTGGCTGGCTATACTTTCCTATCTACAGATAGTGGACCAACCATAACTAACGTCAACCCAAGTTCAGGATATCCTGGAGACAGTGTCGTCCTCCAAGGGCAGAATTTGGGGTCGAACGTTGACAATATTACTGTCACCTTTGGAGACCACGAAGCGACGATAACGAGCTTTTCCTCAACGGGGATCACGGTCGAGGTCCCCGAGAACACTGCAGGATCTAACGTCATATCTGTGAAGACTCCCAACGGGTTCGCAAAAAATAACCACCTCTTCACGTACTCAATGGACATCCTAGATGTATACCCCAAGAATGGAAGCCGAGGTGGGGGCCAGCCCATTACTCTTACTGGGTATGGCTTCAACAAGGATTACCGCAAGGTTCAGGTTACACTTACCGACCCTGGAAGTGGAGCCGAGGCGGACTGTCCCATCCTTTCTGCTTCCATCCACCCTGACATGTCTAAAGTCAGCACAATCGTCTGTAAGACACCAGTCTCGCCTGCCTACAATGCTTCTGCCGTGAATGCTACGATATCCATAAGTTCGCGCTTCTCAACTAGCGCCTTGCTAAGAGCTGTCACTCAGGGCTATCATGGACATGGCGGCAGCGACTATTCTGACGCGTCAGGGATGGTAACCGATATCTGGGAAAGTTGGAAATCAGGGTTAAGTTGGGTTAACAGCCAGACAGACAACGAGGAAAAGATAAGTGGCAGCACGGATGGCTGCCGAAGGATGTTTGCCGTAAGGTACAATTACATAAAAAGACAGTCTGTGAGCTTTTGGCAAGAATCTCAATGCAGAAGTCTCACTGACGTCCATGTTGATTCTTTCGAAACTTGGATCAACCAGCATGACGAGTCGGACATTATTTTCTTCAGCAGCGCATATCTGACTGAGAACAAAGTGAGCTCCGAATATGAAGGGAAAATGACCAACCTTCTAAAGAGTTGTGGCGGCAGCGATCTCTTCAGCGAAGTGCTTGCTCAGGGGAATAGTCCTGAACAGTACGATATGCCATATATGCTTGTTGGGCAGTGTAACAACAACTTGCCTCCAGGGTGGAGCGCGACGAGGGGGCTCGAGGCGGCGAGTCTTACGCCAGTATCCGAAACACCAGTCAGGGACACCCTTGAAATGATCTTCAATCCTAGCGACTATTTTGACTTCAGGTACGACGAGGTCTTCACTGGGGGCGACTTCAAGTACATCGAGGGCGACACATATTTTGTCGATTCTATCAGCAGGCTCAATGCCACGACTGCAGGAGGCACAACCGTGGTCATCACAGGACACGGAGCCACTTCTGGCTTCCCTGCTGACATTGAGGTGTACCTCGCGGGTGTAAGGTGTTCCACAGACAATAGCACGATTGACGTTTACGAGGGAGAGTCCGTGAGTATCAATGGAACGGTCGGGAGCTACAGTGGGAGGCACCTGTGCGACTGGGACGGCGTGAACTGCGACCATATGGGAATAGTGAACTACACTGTAACTTGCTTGACCAACCCATGGGATTACAGCTCTGACCCCTGGTATTCAACAGTCGAGCTGCTGTGGCCAGGGCACGGGAACGCCCTGGTTAACAAACCGAAGGAGGAGGTTAGTTGGAGCTACGTTGACCTGTGGAGTGCCAGGACTACATGGGGCGGAGAGGACCCTCCTAAGCTCGGAGATAGTGTCGTCGTGACCCGGGGACAGTACATTGTCCTGGACATTACTCCACCCAGGCTGAATCTCGTTCTGATTTACGGCGGCTACCTCCAGTTCGCCGACACAATTTTGTCGGGGGACATCGGGCTCAATTGCACGTACTTGATGGTGAAGAATCACGTCGGTTTCGGCCCTGGACGCCTCATTGTCGGAACAGAAGAAGAGCCCTTCGGAATCGAGACCAACAACAAGGCTACAATTACGCTGGAAGGGAATAGGAAGACTTACGAGCTTCCAGTGTACGGTGCCAAGGTTCTAGCCCTACGAAACAGCATCCTCGACTTGCACGGTAAGCCCAAGAAGAACTTTGTTGGTTTGGCCAAGACGGCGTATTGGGGCAATACAACAATCGAGGTGGACGAGCCGGTTGACTGGGAAGCCGGGGACGAGATTGTCATTTCCTCGACCGATTGGAACCAGCTTGAGACCGAAGAAATTAGCGTGGTCTCGGTAAGCGCCGACGGCTACGCGATAGAGCTGAGCAGGCCTCTCTACTACAACCATATCGGTGGAGGCTACTCTGACGAGGTCGTCCATGTGCACGAGTATAGGGCTACCGTGGCTCTCCTCTCAAGAAATGTTATCATACAAGGCAGTGATCATAGCAACAGGGACCAGTTCGGCGGTCAGATTGTGCTCAGTAACAGCATTGGGGAGAATAGCAATGATATCCTGACTGAGAAGGACACTTTATTTTCGAGGATGTCCAACGTTGAGGTTCGGAGGGGAGGCCAAGGGCTCAAGCTAGGAAAATACCCTATCCACTTCCACATGGTCGGAAGTGTGCCTTCGAGCTACGTAAAAAACTGTTCCGTCCATCACTCCTTTAATAGGGCAATTGCTGTCCACGGCACTGACGACCTCAGAGTGGAGGGCAACGTCGTCCACGACACCAGAGGCCATGCCATATTCTTGGAGGACGGCACAGAAATCAACAACAAGTTGAACGGAAACTTCGTCGGCTTGGTGCGGCCAGCCTGGAGCCTTCTGCTTGTAGACCAGAGCCCGGCGGCTTTCTGGGTCGTTAATCCTATGAACGACGTTACCAACAATATTGCAGCTGGAAGCAGCCACTACGGGTTCTGGTACAGGGCCCTTCCGGTCCCCGATGGCCAGGGTGGGGAGCACATCAAAACCATCAGAAAGAGAATGTGCCCCTCGAGGATGCCTCTGGGCGAATTTGGAGGCAACATTGCCCACTCCACTGGAAGGCACGGTTTGAAAATCAGCGACTACTTCCCCGTGGTCGACGGAGACAACCTCAGTTGCGGGGAGGACGAGGGCGGGGAAAGCGTATCGAGCCCCACAACTTTCAGGGACTTCACCGCCTTCAAGAACACCCAATTCGGGATTTGGGGCGAATTCATCGTTGACGTAAATTTTGACGGTATCAATCTCCTGGATCACGGAATAGCTGGCATGGAGTTCGCTTACATCAACGGCCCCGGCTCAAAACACGCTCGCTCTCACTTTAATAACATCAAGCTAATTGGGCGGACTGACCCGGAAGCCAAGGTTGCTCTTCCTTCCTTCTTTGATGCCCATGATGGTGGTGGTTACACCCAGTGCGAACTTGATCCCCACTTGAGCGCCGTTGGCACCGTCACGGGTTGCGTCCATGGCATTCACCTCAGCGGGATTGCATCGGAGGTCACCTACAGCAACATACATTTCGCAAATTACGAGGCTGCCGTGTGGGGCTGTGCTTGGTGCGTTGATCTGAGGGGCGGGTACGAACAAAGTTTCGAGAAGGTTACCTACTCGAATGTGGATAGGGTGGCCACTTGGAGGTTTGCGAATGCAGGCATCATCAATGATCTCGACGCGAGCATGAGCTGGCCGTGGCTGAGCGTCCAGATGAAGGAGAAGGTGAACAACAATGAAGTTTCAGGAGCGCTGAGTGTGGTGCCGTTTGGCCAATTCTATCGGAACACCTACCCTGACTGTGAAGCACACACCTCCCTTGGGTCTGTCTTTAGTGTTTTCCAACATTGGTACGTTGTCTGTAGCATCCCCGTGAGAAGAGTCACTTTCAGCGTAGACTTCTATTCGGTTTACATGAACTCCAACAGGTTGTTCCAGTTCCCTTACATCCAATTAAAGGACATTACCGATCACGTTCACCGTGGTGGCGATATGGAGGCCTTCGATAACCTCGCTTCAACCAGCATGGGTAAGGGCCCCACCAGTTGCTTCCCTCAGTCCCCCAGTGGTTACATGCTTCTGGCACCAGTAGGAAGGCACATGAGCTTGCAATTCTACGACCAAAATGAGATCAGAGTCTCTGCGGGGGTTTCAATTCAAGTGAAGGACATGGAGCCTGATGAGACAATGATCTTCAGCATAACGATGAACCCGAGATATGAAAACCCACTGTACAGGGCTTGGAGTTCGAGTACTGACGGGTGGAACAGATTTAATGAGCAGGGTCCCAGTAAAGGCTGGCAAGGCCCCCCTGAGCTTCCAGACTACAAGTTAAACTCCCGAGCAATGCGTTGGTCGGGTGCATGCTCTCAGGACGACTTCGAGAGCGGAAAGGAAGGCTGCAAGAAGTGCGCGAACGGAATTTCTTACCTGGGAGGTTGCGCAGGAAACACATGGGACGAGAAGACCGGACTTGAGCTAAGAAGGAGGCCGGATCCGTCGGACAAGAAAATCATAAGCAAGCCCAGGGGTCTTACAAGCGAGGGAGGTTTCCTCTCCCCTGTTAACGGGTGGCCAGGGAAGGGTATTAAGGACGACGATTACGCCGAAAACCAGTATTGCCATGGGCCGGCAGAGGAATGCGCAAACAAATTCCAGTCCCACGTTTACAAGAAGCAGGCTTGCATCGTCGTTGACAATTTCGTGTACCAGTATGGGCAGCCCTTTTCAGGAAGTGTCAAGGTGGTGCCGTGCAACTTGGATCGAAGTTGGCAGCGTTTCCAGAGTGAAATCAAGGAAGGATACACTTGCGGCATTAACGGCAAAAGTCTTTGTGTTTGCGGATCTTGGGGATATGACTGCTTGGATATCTGGAGGATGAACTACGACTGGATGGCAATTACGAGGGGCCCCCAGTTCGGAGGAGTCTTGACTGGGAGTAGGGGGGTGGACAGGAACGATGGTTGGACCGCTGAAAGTATCGAGGAGGAGAATTACAAGGTGAGGACGACCAAAAACAAGGCGGAGGAGACAAGCTTAGAAGCAACATCAACACCTCCGCAATTCAAACCCACTAATGCCAACCTTGTCGCGACTCATCGCTTTGCTCGTCGCAGAACCACACCATAACTCCGGTGAACCAGCCCTACTTATGCTTGACGCAGAATAGGCACGAAGAGGAGTTTACAGGCCTTCTGGCACCAGACGATGCATCCTGCAACGCCAATTATGGCGCCTCACCGCTGGAGGAGGACGGGAGCGAAAGTGACTTTTCCCCATGCCTCGACGAAGAATACCCCACTTGCGTCGGGGGCAAGTGCAAGGACGTCGTTGAAGAGGGAACCCGTCCTGTAGTGAGGAGCACTGGCACCGGCATTCACTTGGAGCTTTGTGATGGCACTACCGCTCAGCAGTGGGAGTTCAACGAGGACGGCAACCTGATGAACTTGTTTTCCCACATGTGTGTACAGTTCACTACAGATGCAGATGCTAGGTGCAGGAAGAACACTGCGGACAGCTTCCCTGGCAGCAGTCACCACAACGTCTTCGGTTCGAACGATGAAGTTGAGATCGCCATGTTCCCTTGCGATGATACCTCCTTCGCCTGGGCCAGAAAGCACGAGACGGCGACTGGCTGGGATTCGGATGTCTGCGATGAAGATTGGATGAAGGCCGACCTTACCATGTTCAACCCCGAATTCTACAAGGAGGTGGAGCACAACATTACGCACGGGGCGTACTGGTACGACATGACAGAAGGGGTCACTATGGCCCAGAATGTACTAGAATTTCATAAGGATTCGGAAAACATCAACAGCATCAGCAACTTTGATGTCACGAATAAGTCTGCTATTACCATGGTGATTGCAGGCAATACGACTGTGACTGTAAAGGGCGACGACTGCGCGGAGGAGGGCTGCGCCCCCCCTAACCTGCTCGGTGACAGCGACAACTTTGACACCTTCTTCTGGAGTAACGACCTTGGGTGGAACAGGACGGGGGATCCTGCCGTCGATGTGCCCGGATTCTTGAGCAAAGTTACCATCATCAACGTCTGGACAGTGATCCTGGACGTAACGACCGACATTCTGGACCATTTAGAGATCAGGGGGACCCTTTGCTCTTACAATGGCAACGAGATTAGGGTTACCTTGAACACATTCTACATTGACATCAGGGGAGGAAGCCTCTTGATCGGGAATAGCACGCATCCATACACGGGGGCAGGTATCACTATCAGTATGCACGGCGACCCTTACGTGCACGGCAACTCATGCAACAAATACCCCAAGTTTAGCTCAGAGTTTGAGGAGGCACACTTTAGGGGATTCATGATTGGCTGCGGTAAGAGGATGGACGTCAACGGGGAGCTCGCAATTTACGGTAAACCACGACACACGCAGAGTGTTTTGGACGGGAACCACGGCGCCGGGGCTACCACTTTGAAGGTGAGGCGGAGCGACAGCAAAAACGTCACACCGCCTTCCTACATAACTAAATACCTTTGACTTGTCGCTTCGCTTCGCTCCTCGCCTCATCCCTCATCCCAACCCTTTTCGCGATTCGCTTCGCTCATTGCAGGTTTCACCGGCTCCCTTGATGAACATGGCGTGCGACTGGAATGTTGGAGACGAGTTAATTGTGACAAGCAGCATGCACCACGGCTTTCCGGAGATGCCCACACTACAGAGCATGCCAAACAGACACCACCGAGAGAGGAGAGGATTTTTTATCACGTCTGTCTCGACTGATTGTACGGAATTTGGAATTCACGAGCCGCTCGGTGAGCACCACATTGGAATCAAGACCGTGGAGGAGGGTGGTATCGAGATTGACATGAGGAGCAGGGTGCTCATGGTAACGAGAAACGTCAGAGTAGAAGGTGGTGACCACCCCCTGTGGGATAGCATCTCTGGAGTGAACCCGTGGAAGGCTGAGTATGGTGGGACCATCTTCACCCGCCCTGCCTATAAGGAAACAAAGTTAGGCTGGGATCCGTCCCAGATCGGCTTTGAGAAGTACGGGCAGTGGCACTTCCCAGAGGGTAAGGTCGAGCAACTGAACTGGATGGAGTTCAGCATGATGGGGAAGCAAAAAGGGAACATTATTGATATGTCCTTCGAGTGTCACCCTCACGTCACAGTTAGCTATAACCAAAAATCACTAAGTGTCATAGGGGTGGTAGATAGGAACCCTATCAGTGGAGGCGGAGGACTCCTTACACAAGGCCAGTGGGCCCATGGACTTGTTACCAACCCGGCAACTGGGAATGCGGAAGCAAATGTCGTGTACACCGACAATATCCTGATTGGGATTGCGCAAAACTTTGAACCCCTCGCTGGGGGGGACCACTTGGTCGAGAGGAACCACTTCTTTGGCAGCACTGCAGGGTCAGGACTGCTGCAGTACTGCAGAGAGTGGTGCACACCAACGAAAATAACTGTTTTCGGGGGAAAGGGTAACTTGGAAGTAGCAGACAATTGGTGGCATGGCGGTTACACGGCCGTACAGAGCACAAGGAGAGCGGATGAAACAAATCTGATTAACCGTAGAGGTATTGATGGTGGAGTGTTTAACTATTACGAAAGCAATAAAATCATGGGTGCCGGGACTGGGATTGAGCTCATCCACGAGATGCTTCCCGGCCCCGTCCACATCTACAAATCCAGCAACGGGGTGCTTCAGCTCAACCCTGAGGGCGGCGCCACAAATGTAATTACCGCAGAGTGCGGAATTGGCCTCTTTAGCTACAAGAGAATGGTCCAATATCCTAATGCCGGATCTTCCCCCGGGAGCCTCGACACTCACGACCCTAACTACCCGGCGGTGTGCAATAAGGACCCTGAAAATTACGGAAGGTGGCACTGCGACAAGCATGCTGCACGCATTGGCGACGGAGGTGATGGCAGCAGACTTGTGATCATCGGCAGGACGAGGCTCCTGCAGGAAGTTACAGAATTCGACTACTGCGATGTCGGCCCTGGAAACTGGGGTACGGCAAGTGGGCACGGTTTTATCATCGGCGGCCAAGGGAGCGGTTGGTTGAGGATAACTGACACTGACTACAGTGGCATCCAGTACGGTCCAAGGGGGGGAAAGATGTTTTACCACAATCCAGTCCAACCTGAATTCAACGGATACGGAAGGTGGGAGATAAACGGAGCTACCCTGCTTGGCTTCACCGGGGTCGACGCTTGCGGAAAGAAGAACGTTGCCATTGGCAACGCGGCCGCTGGTAACGGAGAGTGGCGCAATCTGGCAACTGGACACAACACCCTCTTTGGGGCCCAGCTTTGCCCCCCTCTCATGTTGCGGAAGGTGAAGTTCGGTGGTGGGACGCCCAACACGGCAAAGTTTAAGTTCAGCCATGGTCTCCACGACAACTCAGAGGGCTACCAGCCGGGATATGCCAAGTGCGAGGTGTATGACTTCGAAGGCGCCCTGGTTGGGGCTGAAAATCTACCGGAGGACGGAAGGCCCGCAATGTTGATGTCTGCGTCGCAGACCAAGATCCCAGAGAGGATGAAGACCGACTGTACAAACTGGCACATCGAAGAAGCAAGCAAGGAGGACGATTTGAGTGTCAACCCTGACGCTGGAGGGAGCTGCTTGTGGTGGATTAGGGAGTACAACCAGCTCATGGGGGCTGTGATGGACCCGATGCGCCAGGGAATCATAAAGAACGATGGGGTCAGTAACATAAACTACGAGCCCAGTCCTGACAGGGGAGGTTGCCAGAGTATCGATAGTATCGGGATGAGCTTCAACACGTGGAACAACATGCTCATATGCGAAAAGTACAGGTGAGGGCAGGAGGAGCGGGCGAGGAGCGAAGCGAGCGCAGAGCAGGCTTTCATTGAATAGCCAAGTTGATATGCTGTTGTCGCTTCACTCAAGCCGTCCTTCGCTCCTTGCCCCGCTCGCACATTGCAGTTTCGTAAAGTTTGCCATGGGCGTCCCTAAGAAGGTTGTCAGTGGCAGCGAGGTGCTTTACGGGCCCGTTGGAATTGCGACGCAGACTATTAATGGCGCGGGAATCACCGTGTTTGACCAGGACAGCACCATATTGAACCTTTACTTCGACGTTTCGTGGGCAGGTGGGAATGAAATGCAGGAGAGGCCCAACAATTTCCTTGGCAGACACCCACAGCCCAATTTTTTCCATGTGCCAAATAGGGGCAGCTATAGGATGGAGTTCACTGGAGACATTGGTGTGTTCAAGGATGACTACATCCATTTCAAACTCCTGGACCCTAGCCACCAGAAGTGGAAGCATCCAGATGTGAATCGAGATGCCATCATTCTCAGCTTTAGGCTGATGAAGGCAGCCAAGATCAACTGCTATTACGACGGACGGCTCCAGGTGAGACCAAGCGACCTGCCTGATGCTGTTCTATACAATAAGTTAACCTCCCCCTACTCGTCGCTTCGCTCCTTGCCCCGCTCGCCCATCGCAGCCGCCGGCCTTCAAGCAGGCTGAAGTCACACTGGACGCAAAACAGGGCACCGGGTACCTGCACCCAATGACGAGGGTGTACAGTTTTGTTCTAAAGGACATGTACAACGTGAACAGACTGACGAGTTTGAAGATATTGGAAATCATTGAGGTAGCCATGGGAGTGAATGTGGACTTTGCAACGTTTTTCAATGAAAACAACGTCGACCCAGTAACCATTAGCCCAGAATTCAAGTCTCTAATTCCTCCCGACTACGAAAAAAACTACGACCCACATAAGCTAGTGAGGCAGGATCCCTTCATCAGGAACATGGCGGCAGTGCTGCAGATCAACCCGGACAGGATCAAGATCGTCAACATCGTGCCCGGTAACTCGAGGAGGAGGAGGTGAGGCGGGCCAGGTGTAGCGTAGCGACGACTGCTGAATGAATGATATGGACATGGTGATGAACTTTGGCGATATATACTGCTGTCGCTTCGCTCCAGCTTGCTAACCCCGTTTTTCATCGCTTCGATCATCGCAGGATGAGGCTACTTAGGGCCATGGGCTACGGGGAGGAGAGGGTAGCTGAGCTGGAAGAGGACTACTACCTTCAGACTGGGGACAGGAGGTTCTTGGTCGGAGACGACGGCTTGGACCTTGACTTTGAGATTGCGGAGACCGATCCTTGCTCGGAGTTGGATTGCGGGGTGCAGGGAATGTGCAAGACCGGCAAGTGCGAGTGCAACGAAGGGTTTTATAGTGTTGGAGCTTACAGGTATAATACTACTGTGGAAGGTGCCAATGTCACCGTAAATATGAACGCGAGCCTGCCGTGCGCTGTGAACCAGACCGAGTGGACAAAGCTCTTTAACAGTAGCACTGGAGGGGGAGACACTCCATTGATTGTTGTCGAGGACGTTGAGGTGGTTGCAGAAGTCGTTGGGTCTGAAGGAGCCGGAAACAGCACCAATAAGATCAATGCAACTTTCGCAGAGCCCGTCGATACATTTGCCGAACTTGTTAACGTTGCATCTGCCCTCAGCGACAGTGCAGAGACTGGAACCTTAGACATTGGCTACGAAGTGAGTGCCATGGTTGTAGTGGTCCCTCCTGACGTTTGTGGTGTCCCCGGCGGGGACGGAACAACGTGCAACGACAAGTGTGGGTTTCCACTGGGGGACAACAGCACGTGCACGGACGTGTGTGGCATCCTGTTTGGCGACGGCACCTCATGCCTGGTAGAAGAGACCGCATATTACGACTGCTCTATTTACGAGCGACAGGAAGTCAAGATTGTGGGGAATTTAACGGGCAAGTACATGACAGGGCTTTATTCGCTCGGTTTCAATGGCGAGACCACGGAAGATTTGAGCGTACTCGCAACGGCGGACGATATACGGAATGCTCTTTCAGGTTTGGTTAGTGTGGGCGAGATCAGAATCGAAGCCTTGACTTACAACGTAATAAAAGAACACACAACTGCGAATGCCACCTCAGATGGGTACAGTGGGGCGTATAGCATCAACTTTGGCGTCGAATTTAAGGCAGAGAAGACTGCGGGAAGCGCAAGAAATTATGGAATTTTGCCACTCCTTGAAGTTGGGGTTGGCAGCTTGCTCAACGCAGGAAACGCGTCAGTGAACAGGACCTGCGAGGCGGTGACACAGGAAGGTTACGTCTTCGAGGAGCAGTATCTTACCATCTCAAGTGGTGGAGGGGGGAGGTGAGGCGGATTGAGCGGCAGGCAGGAGGAGCGAAGCGACGACTGCAAATTCTGACGATGATCACTCACTCTATGTTCTTATTTCGCTTCGCTCCTCCCTTCGCTTGTCGCAGCTTGGCGGATGTGACGGGAGGTTTCAGTCTTGGGTTTGACATGGCAAGCCAAAAGCCTTGGAACGTGTCCGCCTACGATGCCAACTATGGTGTAGGTTGGAGCGGAGAGATTAGTGTTGCTGAATTGATCGCTCTTCCAGGAGGAGGGACGGATTACATGGCCCTGAAACTCAAGGAGGTTGGGGACGGAGATTTAGATTTGAACATCGATGTCAGTACGCTCGAGTGGTTCCTAGAGAGCGCGAGCGCAAATGAGATCATATTTAGGGTCAGATTCTACCAGGTGGAGGGGGACGAGTGGCTGAAACTGGCCGATGGCGGTGGAGACCTGCCATTGATGGTGATTGAACAGGAAGATTTGGTTGGGGGAGTGGTGGTCGTCAATGGGATGGTCGACGGCAGCGTTCCGGTGGGGGCTGTTCCAGTGAACGAGATGGTCCTTGCCAACCAGAGGGCAGGTGAGCAGCAGGCAGAGCAGGAGGAGCGAGCGGTAGGCAGGAGGAGCGAAGTGACGACTGCCAATTCTAATGATGATTGCTCACTCTATGTTATTTTTTTGCTTCTCTCCTCCCTTCTCTCCTCCCTTCGCTCCTACCCTTGCTCTCGCAGCTGCGGCTGCCGCCCAAGCTGCTGTCACTGCGGCTGCGGCAGAAGCTGCAGCTGCTACCAAGGCTGCAGCAATTGTCATCAAACCGGTGGTATACGTATGTGGCGATGCAGTTAAGGGAACGGTGGAGGGCTGTGATGATGGAAACACTGTGCCTGGAGACGGATGCAGCGATCACTGTGAGGTCGAGAGTGGCTGGGTGTGCACTTCTGTCGTGAACCAGCAAAGTTCATGCAGCATCCCTGTAGACCCAACTTTCGCATTCACGGCGCTCAATTACGGTCCATACAGTGAAGGACAGACCGCAACGATTACAGTGCAGAGACTTGGAGACGACGACACGGAAGTTACGGTGGATTGGAAGACTAGCGATGCCTCAGCAGTGTCGGAGCAGTCGCTCAACTCTGGTGCTGGGGCCAACACCTTGCAGACCGCAGGGGACTATATTGCCATGCAGGGGACCCTTGTTTTTGCCATTGGGGAGTCTCAGAAGACCTTCGACGTGCAAATTCTCGAGGACAACAACTGGGACGCTTCGGTGAATGAGCAAATTGCTTTGATTCTAGAAAACCCTGTGGGCGCCGGGATTGTATTGGAATTCAGCATCGCGTACGTTTCCATCAACGACGAGGATACGTGGGCCTCCTTTAGCCCAACAATCAGCCCAACGCCAAGTTCAACCACAAGCCCAACCACAAGCCCAACACCAAGTCCGACAATGAGCCCAACCATGATACCGACCCCCCACCACTGCGCCAACGGAGTAATTGACGTCGGCGAGAGTGACTTGGACTGCGGAATAACTTGCGGAGGCAACTGTGGGATTGGAAAGGTTTGTAACGAGGATGGCGACTGTAGCAGTTTTGCATGCGTTGGTGGAGAGTGCGTCGCTGCCCCCACAGTGGCTCCGACACTAGCGCCTACCGAGGCTCCAACGGCTTCTCCAACCAGTACCCCAACAGGGGCTCCTACAATAGCACCAACAGGTGTACCCACGCCGAGCCCCACCATCGAGCCTACCGCTTTAGGAAGTATGATGACTGTTATGGTGACGGCCAGCCTGACGGGAATCACCGTGGAGGAATTTGCAGGGCAAATGATCGAAAGATTTGAAAAAGACATGGCGGACTACTACGGTGTAGAGGAGGACATGGTGCTGGTGACCAAGGTCTTAGCAAGAGGGGACAGAAGGAGGCTGCTGAGCGGGGGAATTGAAGTGGACTACGTCATCTTGACGCAGGACAGAAGTTCCGCATTGTCGTTGGTTACCCTGGTGGAAGAGAGCGAGGCCGTGATCAAGGATGTAGTTACCACAGCGGCTGTTGAGGTACTGCAGAAGGTCATTGTCGTTGAGGTGGAGGTGGCTGAAGTGGAATTGGAGGCTCAGACAGAAGAGGAGAGAAGCAAGACTCTGATGGCCGCAACGACCTTAAAGGCAGGGGACGACGATGATGAAGGAAAAAGTATTTACGGAGCTCTGGTCGGAGCTGTCGGAGCAGTGGTGGTCATCTTGGT
>JGI24540J26637_10000762_pt1 | contig 13779 bp, 10 predicted proteins | sample NorSeaMetagenome_FD_26637 | JGI IMG/M metagenome (IMG submission 26637)
CCCACCCTTCTCTTCGATAAAGTTCACGCCCATCTCGCTCAGACGCATATTCACCGTCGGGTTGTGAATAATCTCGTTCGTAATCCACATCTTCTCCGTCGGGTACTGTTTCCTCGCCTCGTAGCACATTTGCACGGCGCGTTCGACGCCCCAGCAAAAACCGTAGCTATCCGCCAGTTTCACCGTTACTTCTCCTTCCACGTGGACAAAGTTTTTCTCCTTCATTTGCGCCACCAACCCAGTCATCGAGTACCCGATGCCTTCATCTTCCATAGTTTTCTTCGCCTCTGGGTCGTTCAAGAATTTACGCGTGTACTGATCGGATTTCCCGAGCTGACGACGGTACTCGCGAGGATCGAACGCCCTTTCTGTGGTTTCTCCTCCCGAGGCCATCGCGCGAACCATCTTCTTCGAACTCTTTCCATTAGTATTCGTGCTGCGACGACTAAAAAACGCATCATCATTTTTGTTGTTCTTGTTGTTGTTCTTGGACGACGACGTCGTCGCAGTCGTCGGCATCATCATCATCATCCTCGTCGACATCATCATCATTATCCTCGTCGTCAAAGTGTTTTTTCCTCTAAACTCGAAGCTTTGTGCGTGTTTATGTAGAGTAAACGGGTCAAGATTAGTGAGCAAAATGAGCTGAATTTTTCCCTATATTTTATCTCTTCAGGATTCGATTAGTGTTTAGGGTTTTAGTAATCGCTTTTTCTCTAGTCAAGTCAAAATCTCTATGCTTCTTCCTATACGCCTTATTGGGCGCTTTCGCTAATAAACTGTAACGGGAGAATCTCCGCCTCCTGGACTTCGTGTTCCTCTCGTCTCGGCCTTTGCCAGGTGACCTGTTTGGACGCCGGGTGCCAGTAATATTTTTTCTTACTACTACTCTTCGCGTTCGCCGTTTGCGTCTTCTCTTCTTCCGTTCGGCTTTCTTTTTTGCCTTCTTTGTTGTTGTCGTTGTGTTTGTCGATACTACTCGCTGCGTTTGTTGTTGTTGTTAATTCCACCCACCCGCTTTCCGGCATGGTGTTTTGCGGCAGTAACGTCGCTTCGAGCGGGCATATGCGCAGATTTTTTTGCAAGCCTCCTTTGAGCTCTTTCGGCGTTTCCCACTGGCAGACTTTGGAGTCTTTGCGGCTGTTTTTAATAACAACGATACGGGAGAAGAGAGAGAGATGAGAAAATGAGATGTGAGTCGAACGTTTTTCGAGGACGACGACAAAACGGAGAGAGAGAGAGAGAGAGAGANANAAAAACAAAACGAACGGGTGGCATCATCCACATCATCCTCGTCGTCATCGATATTCGCGCATATTCATTCCGTTTGGGAAAAACACACAACACCAACGAACGCATCATACCTGAAAAAATACTTCTTGTTTGGATACTCCACGCAGCTACTCAGCGCGATCCCCCATCGATTATCTCCAACTTTAATCCTTTCCAAATCCACTTCGTCTAAAACTGTGCCTCCGAGCGAGACGGGCGGCATCGGCGGTGGCGGTATATTCTTCTTTCCCGATGGTGAATCTCGTTGTTTCCTCTTTTTCTGTTGTTGGTGTTGTTGTTGGTGTTGTTGTTCCCGCGCGATCACCGCGGCGCGCTCGGCCAGTTTTTCGAAATCAATTTCGAGAGAGACCGTTTCATCTGCCGGAGGCAGAGGAGGAGGAGGAGGAGGAGGAGGAGGAATATCCTCCTCGTTTTCTCCCGGAGGAGGAGGAGGAACAGGAGGAAGAGGTTGGTCGCTCATTTTTACTCTGTCGATTTTTCCACAACATTGGTCTCATTTATTCCTGCAAAACGTCTCAATTTTTTTTTTCCTCTCTGAATACTCCTCTCTCTCTCTCGCTCTTTGATCAAATGTCGAGACGAAAGAATAAACATCCGAAACGCGCGGTAAACGTAGAGACGGTGGTGGTTGCGAGTGCTGTGGAGGAGAGAGAAGAAGAAGAAGAAGGCGAAGAAGAAGAACCACCGGTGTTGTGTTTGAGGATTCCTGACGAGGATGAAGTCGTTTTTGAAATCTTCGAGCAAAAGGAGATACGAAAAGAAAAGACGACGACGACGAGAGGGAAGAGGAAGAGAGGGCACGAGTGCGATGTTTGCGAGAAGGTGTTTCGATCTCCATCCGATTTGACCAGACATATGCGTACGCACACGAACGAGAAACCGTATGAATGTGATGTGTGCGAGAAGCGTTTTAGTGATTCTGGTAATTTGAAGAAGCACATGCGTATTCACACGAACGAGAAACCGTACGAATGTGATGTTTGTGATAAAGCTTTTCGTGAATCTCATCATTTGAAAGCGCACATGCGTATTCACACGAACGAGAAACCGTATGAATGCGATGTGTGCGAGAGGTGTTTTAGTGAATCTGGTACTTTGACAAAGCACATGCGTATTCACACGAACGAGAAACCGTATGAATGCGATGTGTGCGAGAAGCGTTTTCGTCAATCTCAACATTTGAAAAGGCACAAGCGTACGCACACGAAAGAGAAACCGTTTGAATGCCACGCGTGCGAGAAGAGGTATCGTCACGCTACTGGTTTAAAGTACCACATGCGTACTCAACATTAGCCAATCATTTGTACTTCTAACTATAAACACATACACGTCGAGCATTCATCGCAGATACCGAACAACAACGCATACTCAAACGTATCGTCCACTCGTGCTCGATGTCTAAAAATTTGACCTTTTGTCAAGCAGAAAAAACCTCTCCATAATAAATAAACACTTTTGTCGTCGTCATGTTGTTGCGAAAAGTCGCCCGAGAGTTACGTCATTCCTCGAGGAACGGAAACAACGGATTAGTATTCTGCGCGTGTTCTTCTTCTTTCTCTTCTTTGTCTTCTTCTTCTTCGGACGATGACGACAACAAAGAAGAAGAAGGAGGAAAAGGCGGAGAAGGATCGGAAGACAAAGAAGAGAACGACACCTCCAAAGTGGAAATGCGACACGCTTCGCGAAAGAACTTGGTTTCAAAATCCTGGGAATACCGAAAAGGCGAACCCTGGGGGTGGTTATACGACGCAACCCCGAGGAAGGAAACCATCCATAATTTCCTTTCGCAAAAGAACTCAATCTTAAGCGACCGCGTGAAAACGAAGATGTATTTAGACCACAAAAAAGACCCGGTGAAATATTCTTCGGAAAATTTAGCGAAGGAGTACATGGTGAGAGAACAACGGATTATGGCGATTTTAGCGCTAAAGCGTCGCGAGGCGGAGTGGATTAAAAACGGGAAGGAGTTGGATTACGATTTGGAGGCGCGGTTCGAGGCGGTGTTCGGGACGTCGGAGAGAGGCGCCGGGGAGCGGCACTACGTGGACGTGCCGACGTATCCAAGTTTCGAGGTGTTGACGGGAGAAGAAGCGAACGAGAGGACGCCGGGGCTAAAAGTCGACCCGGAGAAGTTAGCCATGAGAGAGGAGAGGGAGTTGGTGAAAACGTTCAAGGAGAGGTTGGATTTTAACACGGGCGTAACCGGGGCGAGTTTGAAGAGAGAGAGTCGACGAAAACACGCCGCGAAGAGACCGAAGGGTGGGTTTGCTTTGTTAGTGACGCCGTTAGGGAAAAACGCGAAAGATCCGTACGTCGCACCGGTGGACGGGGAAGTGCGACCGTTAAACGACGACGAGGAGGTGTTTAAGAACCAAAGAACGATCAAACCGAGACGACGCATCGGTTAAAAAAACAAGTAGAAATAAATACCGGCAGGCAATAGTAGTTATGTTTGTAATTCGTAGCGTAAAAGTACCCACATAGGAATGAACTCGTATTTCATCCAACAATACTATTTCAGTATTCTTTTCTTCTGTGTGCTAATGCTGCTAGTGCCTAATCTAACGTTTCTAATTCAGCCTTGGAGACGTTCGCTTTCACCTCCGCCGCTTCGCGTTCTTTCTTCCACGCCTCCAACCGTTCTCTCCTCTCCCTTTCGCCGATCTCAACGATTTTCTGTCGCATCTCGTGCGTCACTTCTCTCGATTTCGGTAAATCTGGCGAGTCGTGGAATTGCGTTAAGTCGTAGCGAAGGAAATCGTAGAGAAGTTTCCCGCGTCGTTTATCGCCTAAAATGGTTTGTAACTCTTCCATCGTTTTATCGCCAATTTCTTGGATGTTGCGACAGTGGCGCATGACGTTGCGATAGTTACCGGACGTAACTCCTGGAAGTTTACGCAAAAAGTTGACCGCGGCTTGATTGATGCCATTTTTGTTAAAACCGCGTTCGTCGACGTTTTCATCGTCGTCCTCGCCGTCCGCGGTTTTTGCAAAATCGTCCGGCACGCCCACTCGCGTCGCTTTCTCGATGGTTGGTTCGTCTTCGACTTTTTTCAATCCCGCAAATACTCGCGCCGTGAATCGTTGGTTTGGCGACCAAATGATGCGCAACTTTGGAAACTTAAGTATGAGCAACGTCAACTTAGTCTGCAAAGAATCCGGATTGATTTGTGCGGGAATTTCGCCTTTTGGTTGCAACGCGAACGAACGATCTTTGTCGAATTCAATCAACAAAATTGCCGTCTTGTAGTGTTTACACATCGCTTCGGCTTGCGTGTATAAACGACCGGATTTTAGCGATTGGACTAAATCTGGAATAGCTTTTCTTTCAACGCATATGTCCGGAGATAACACGTAATCGCCAACCTCGAGCGTGCACGGTAGAAGAGTGTATCCGCACTGGTGTAAAACCGCCGGCAACGTGGACATGAACTCTCGAATATCGACGACGACGTGGAGTAAAGTCAGTCGTTTCATGACTCTTCCGCCTGCTTTGCGCGTCGACACGGCATCGTCTTCCATCTTCTTTTTCAAATCTAAAGCGTCGTTTGCAAACAACGGTTTTTTGAGTTTCATCTGTCGCTCTTTATAAAGCGCCAACTGCATTGGGTTCGTGCTCGTTTGCCGCTCTTCCTTTTCTTCCTTTTCTTCCTCTTCGTCGAGTTCGTACAAGCGGCCTTCTTGTTCTTCTGGCACGGCCATGTGTTGTTTCATCATGAACAAGCGCTCGAACGCCGCCGTTTCGCGTTTAATCGCGGCGAGATATTTCTCCTCTTCCGTCGAGTTATCGTGCATTAAGAAGTAGACGGTCAGTTTCCTCTGCGGTCGAGACGCGGCAAAGACCTCGAGTTCGCGAATAAAGGCAGCGTCTGGGTCGTACACGATGACGTAGCTTGGTGCGTAGATGGCTAACTGCGATGGGTCGCGCGCGTCGATGGGAACGAAGTAAATGCCCTCTTTACGATTCTTCTGCGAGGCGAGCGCGACTTCGTCTTCTTCGTCTTCTTCGTTGTCTTCATCGTTTCCCTTCTTCGTTGTCTTCTTTACTTTTGCATCGCTTTCATCGTCGTTCTGTTCTTCCGTAGAATTTAACGAAGAAGGGTCGATGTCCGGACGTGCGGCTAGGCGCTCTACCTTTCTCTTCTGTTTCTTCTCCTCGGCGCGCCTCAAGGCTTCTTTCGCCAGCGCGTCTCGCTCGTCCGCAGGCATGGAGAATCCACCGGCTAGCCCTTGGGCGTTGTTATACCCCATGACGCGCCCGCCTCGACCGATTCCAGGTCCAGAACCTCGTCCGCCTCTTACTCCGCCTCTGCCTCGACCGTACGACGCGGAGTAAAAATTCCCGCCTCTGCCGCCGCCGCGACCTCGTCCTCCAGCGTGTTGTTGCTGAAGCTGTTGTTCCTGCACTTTCGCCGCCGTGGACGCTCTTCCTACTCTCGACTTCAAAAAGTCTTCCCACTTTGCGTTCGAAACCTTTTCCGATCCGTGCACTAACAACATCTCCAACACTCTCACCGCTGCCTCGTCTTTCGCCGCGACGACGATCCTCTGATCGTCCTTCGGCAACTTTCTATCCGAGGCATCTTCGCGAATCTCCTGAATGACTTCCTCCAGTAACATCCACTTCGGCATCGGTTCAAACGTTGGGACAACACTCGTCTCGTACTTCTTCTCTTCTTTAATGTTCAACGCTCTCAGCTCTTCTTTCTTCTGCTTGGAAATTTCAATTGGTTTCCTCTTTAATCGATAGACGCGGTCTTTCGCTCGTTTGAAAATCTCCCCAGCCGCATCCGAAAACATCCAATACGAGTCATACCTTTCGGTGACTTTCAACATTTCGCAATGTTTTAGAAACGATACCGCGTCTATTTTTAACACTAAATCGGCTAACCGTCGCAACGTTCGTAAATCCCTCACCAACTGTTTCGTCTTCCTCGGAACGATGTTCCACATCGGCTCCAACTGTCTCGAAATCGTCGCGTCGAACGATTTGAACAGACCAGATTGTACCGTCAACTCCGCCACGTCCACAAAATCGCTCTTCCGCAACTCTTTCATGCACTGATCCATCACCTGCACGATAGCTTCTTGAATCTTTTTCATATCCTCCGTCATCTCTTGTCGCAACTCGACGACGTTCGGTTCGTGCGGGTCTAAACAGCTCTTCACGTTCATCCGAAACCGAGGCCAAAACGTCACGTTCCTCACAAACAACGACTTCATGGACCTCTCCACGCCTTCAAACGCTTTCGACGCGTCGTACGGGCGATCGGTCAAACCTCGCATAAAACCTCTTCTGTTCTTTTCGCGAAACAATCTGGCGCAAAAACCTTCGCCAGAAATATCTTCCACCGAGTGCGCGTTCGCGACAATCATCCCGGCCACATTCTCCGCCGGTAACCTATTCGCCAACAAATCTACCGCAAATATCCTACTCGTGACAAAACACGGCGTTCCTATGGCGTAATTCCTCGCCCGAATCGCCATCGAGACGTCCGCGGTGACGTCTAAAGGCGCGTGCGCGACTTCCGGATACAACCGTTCGTATTCTCGAATCGTCGCCGTTCGTAACGTTTCCGACGCGCCAACTATGACAACCACTTTCGGTTTCACCATATTGTTATCAGTATTGTCTTCTTCTTCTTTCTTCGATGTCGTCGTCTGCATCGTCGTCTGCATCGTCGTCGCAGTTTTAGCAGCAGCAGCAGGAAGCACAAACGCCTCTCCAATCGTCTCCTTCTTTTCCTCCTCAAACAAACGCATCTTCTCTTTCCTCCTCGTCTCTTTCCTCGTCGCTTCTTCGTGCGACTTTTTTATCGTCATCGCCAAAACCGTGGCTACACCTAACCCTTCCGCGAGGACCGCGATGCCGTCTTTCGAGAGTAATTCGGACACGATTTCTTCGTGGAATTCCAAAGAAGGCACGGACGCAAACACGGAGGACGACACCTTTGGAGGAGGATGTTCTTTTCCCGTCATCGTTTTCACCTAGGTCGCGACACCTTTAGTACACGCAAAAGCGCAGAAAAAGAGAGTAAAGAGGAAACGGCCAGAGAGAGGAGGAGAGTAAACAAAATGCTTTGTCGCGCGTTGATGCGTGTGTTTTCTTTACTACGAATATGAAGTGATTTTTCTGTGATGGATTTCAACTGTTTTCTTGTGTCAAATACGTCTCTCGAAATCACAACGCGACGCTCAACTTCCGGACGCAGTCCCGCAAAATGAACATCTTGTGCCGTCTGAACGCATCCACGACGTTTTCTATATCATCTCTGTTATTCGTATTCGTAGTATTACTATTGTTGTTGTTGTTGTTGTTATTCTTATTACGGCTTTTATTACTGCTATCCTCCGAGAACATCTCCTCGGCTTCGCCTTTGCCGCTTTGCTTTTGGACGGTTTGGATCAACTGTTCGCATCGCAAGGCGACGTCTTTGCGCGCGGCGTTTAAGGATTCGCGGTCGGTTTCTTGGTTGTTTGCGAGTTCGCTGTCGCCGGCGTATAAAGCGGCGAACGCGGCTAAGACTCTCGCGTCGACTCTCCCGTCTGATAAGACTTTCAATCGAGGTTCGGCGTCTATCAAAGCGCCGTCGGAGGTTTCTCGGAGCATTTTGCTGGTTTCTTTGTACGCGCGAACGGCGTTTTGTTCTCTGATGGCGATGTCTTCGCGTCTCCAGAACTCGTCGAAGCACATGGCGTGCCACATCATTGCCGAGTCAAAGTTTTCAAATATGATGACGTCGTCGTGCGGGTTTTTTCGCGGCACGAAGCCGTAGTAGAGCAAAAAGTGGTCGTTGGAACGTTCGCCGTACGACATCAACGCTTCCTCTCCGGGTTCTAATGTTTTTTGCGCCGTAAACGCAATCTCGCTCTCGTCTTCCTCGTCGGTGATTTCCGACCACGCGACAGTTTCGGTCGAAACCGTCGACGTGCTGCTTCTCGTTTCGTCGATATACTCGTCGCCGCCGTGGTTCAATAAATCCGCCAACGGTAAAAGCGCTCGAAAGTATCCCTCCCCGGTATCCCCGGAACTCACCCCGTACGTTCGCGAATGCACCACCGCGACGGCACACTTAAACTCCTCCTCCGAAGCCCCTGCTAACGCCTCCTTCCCTTCGCCTGCATTTAAGTCGTCGTACCATTTCTTCACCGCTTTTCGCATCTCCTCGATTTCCTTCTCCATCGGCGGGTAACAGATGCGCGATACTTCCTCGCTTGCGTAATGCAAAGGACTCGTTTCCACATTTTCCGGAATCAACTCTAAATACGCCGCGTACGCGCTCTCTGCTCCTTTCTTTCGCTCTTGCAAAAGCCTACACGCCAATCGCACGCCCCAGGGTGCTTTTTCAATCACTTCTCGCGTGTGTTCCGGATGTCCTTTCGCCTCGTCTACGATCCCGGATCTCAACGGGAGCGTCAACACGCACTCGTCCTTTTCGACCAATCTCGTCGCTTCCAGACCTCTGCCTTTCCCACTCGTGCTTGGTCGCACGCCGAGCCCGGAACCGCTGAATCCGTTTTCTATGCACCATCTGACCAGGTCTTGAACGATGGTTTGTTCTCGAATGAGTGCAGTTTCCAGTTCTTTCGATTGACACTTGACTGATGTTCTCGTTGGTGTTCTTCTCCTTCTCCGTTGAAGCTTCTTCTGTTGCTGCGATGCAAATGTTCTTGCACTTTTTTTACGACGCGGAACGAAAGAAACCCCACGATGCGTCGACGTCGTCGTCGTGGTCATTTTGAACGCGCTCGAAAGTATCTCTCTCTTTCAAAAGTGCGCGTGCGCGTGTGAAGTTTCTCGCGCTAAAAAGTGGATAAAATGGAGGAAAATTCACCTCTTTGCGTGACTAAATACGAACGAGAACTTTGATGATGAAACCTTTACGAAACGCGAAGAAGAAGAAGAAGAAGAAGAGAAACGCAGCACTCCTGATGATGACGGCGTTGCTCTTTTTCTCTCTCGCGTTGTTTTTCTCTCGGAAGCATCGTCCGTTTTCGTCGGTTTCGTCGCACCAAAACAACGACCAGAAAGGATCGTCGGACGATGCAAAAGAGGAGGAACCGTCGTCTTTGTCGTCATCATCCGCGGGAGAAAGAAGCGCGTTATTGGAAAAAAAGGAGAACGAGAAGGAGGTTCAGAAGAAGACAGAGCGTTACGAATGTCCAGACGTGCACAAAAACTGCGAATACGACGGCGCGGTCGTCCTCGATGGCGTCGCCGTTGGACCAACGAAAAGTATCTCGGACTGTTGTGAAAAGTGCGCGAATACGAGCGGATGCAACGTGTACGTCTTTTGCGACGAGAGTTGGTGCAAAGGACAGTGTTGGTTGAAACGCGTTGAAAACCCAGACGTGGAGAGACCAAAGTTACGGAACGGGGCGACGGAAGGCGACGCGAACGTGCCTTGGACGAGCGGGATGTTGATGAAGGATTTCGTGAAATCCGAAAACGCAGGGGAGGAGGGCGGAGGCGAGACGCGTGTGAAGACTTTGAAGGAGCAAGTATCCATTCAGACTCCAGTTGGAAAGTTTACGATTCACTTGAAACCGGAGTGGCACAGGAAATCGGTGGAGTATCTCACAGATTTAGCGGAGACCGAGAACGCGTGTCAAGGGAAGAGTTGCAAGTTGTATCGCGTGGAACCGGGTTTCCTCGTCCAAGGCGTGTTGCGGTCCTTCGTCGTTCGAGCGAACAAAGAAACGTTTCAGTTTCAAAAATTGATGGAATACGGCGACGTCGGGTGGGCCGGAGGCTCCGCTGGGCCGGATTTCTTCGTCTATTTAGGCGAAAAACCAGCCACGTGGTTGAAATTCGACCACACCATCTGGGGAACCGTGGAGGATCCCGCGAGTTTAGAAGTGTTGGAAAAGATTGTTAAGACGGACAGTCACACGCCGGGAGGGCCGAATACCATGAGGTTTTTGAAAGAAGAGATGCCAATTAGTGTACTTTAGCGCGATGTAGCAGCACGTAGAATTGTAAAAAAGATAGAAATCTAGTAGTACTTATGAGCGAAACATTTTTCACTCGCGAGGACAACGGGGAGTCGCGCGCGTGTCTTCTTCTAAACTATGAATATTTAAAACTACTATATAAACTAAAACGTAACTATGCATGTGTGCGCGCCTATTTCTTCTTCCCGGAAGGTGGTCCTCCAGGCGGCGGTTTCGGCGGCGGCGGATTTTTTCCTCCTCCTCCCCCTCCTCCTCGTTGTGTTCCACCACCCCCAACATTAAAACTCTTCATCCTCTCTTCGTGCAACATCGCGTCTTTCCTTTTCAACTCGAGTTTCGCCGTATCGTATAAGCTCGATATGTTCTGCATTAAAATCCTATTCTCTTTCGTTATCCGTTCGTTTTCTGTTTCCAACTGTTTGACTTTTGCTTCCAACTGTTCGATCCGTTCTGCGTGGTGTCTCTCGCTCTTCTCCAATCTGTCTCGCGTGACTCGTAAACTTTCTCGCCCGTCCTCGCCTTGACTGGTGACGATGTCGCCGTAGAGTAAATCGTCCTCCTCGTTGTTGTTGGACATATTTCTCTCTCGTTCTCTCTCTCTTACTCTCTCTCTCGTCGCGAGTTTAAGAGTGTTGTTTTGTTGTTGTTTCACACCTTTTAGGGGAAACTTTAGGGGAATATTCGCGCGTCATTAAAAAGGAGAACTTTACGCGAGAGACGACGAAAACCTAACGGCGATGATGTCGGCACATGCCGAGCAGAATGATGAGATACGAAAAGAAACGAGCACGACGAATGAGAAGAGCGCGAAGAAGGGGAGAGTGTTTTATTTTTGCGAGGTTTGCGAGAAGATGTTTAGAGCACCATACGATTTGGCCAGACACATGCGTATTCACACGAAAGAGAAACCGTATGAATGTGATGTGTGCGGGAGACGTTTTAGTCAATCTAGTAGTTTGAAATCGCACGTGCGTACTCAACATGCTAAAGGAGTGAAGAGAAAGAGAGAGCGCGAATGTGATGTTTGCGAGAAGGTGTTTGTTAGCGCATCTAAATTGGCCGTACATATGCGTATTCACACGAAAGAGAAACCGTACGAATGTGAAGTGTGCGAGAAGCGTTTTCGTCATTCTAATGCTTTGAAAATCCACATGCGTATCCACACGAACGAGAAACCGTACGAGTGTGATGTGTGCGAGAAGCGTTTTAGTGAATCTGGTAGTTTGACAAGACACATGCGTATTCACACGAACGAGATGTTCGAATGCGATGTGTGTCAGAAGCGTTTTACTCGAGCTAGCAATTTGAAAGTTCACATGCGTACGCACACGAACGAGAAACCGTATGAATGTGATGTGTGCAAGAAGCGTTTTACTCAATCTAGTAGTTTGAAAGCGCACATGCGTATTCACACGAACGAGAAGCCGTACGAGTGTGATGTGTGCGAGAAGCGTTTTCGTCAATCTGGTGATTTGAAAAAGCACAAGCGTACGCACACGAACGAGAAACCGTATGAATGTGATGTGTGCGAGAAGCGTTTTCGTCATTCTAATGCTTTGAAAGTTCACATGCGTATTCACACGAACGAGAAACCGTATGAATGTGATGTGTGCAAGAAGCGTTTTCGTCATTCTAATGCTTTTAAATACCACATGCGTATTCATACGAACGAGAAACCGTATGAATGTGATGTGTGCGAGAAGCGTTTTACTACGGCTGGTAATTTGCAAAGCCACGTGCGCATTCATCATTAGCTCTGCTTTTAGCTGCTCTGTTATCTATTATAGTCCTAGATGTTTACACATAATGCATCGTTGCACGTTCATCTCGCGCAGAAATAGACGAAAATTTCCCTTCTTCTTCGTCACATCAAAGTGAACAAAACTCTTCTTCAAAGTTAAAAAGGGCTCTCACTCGCGACAAAGAAAAGCGCAAACCGAAAACCTCTCTCTCATACACACGCGATTGAGAGCGTTCTCTCGCGCGCTTTACGTAACGACACGTCATGGCATTTTCGGACCACCACGCGAAAGAGACCCTCCAAGCGGTCGTCTTGTGCGACTTTGACGAGCACGACCATTTCCGGCCTTTATCGCATCGTCATCGTCGGTCGGATGACGAGGAGGAGGAGGACGAAACGTTGTCGTCATCATCCGTGCCGAACTGTTTGCTCCCACTCGCGAACGTCGCTTTGCTCGATCGAACGCTGGAGTTTTTAATCTCGAACGGTGCGAAGGAGATATTCGTGGTGTGCGGGAAAAAGCAAAGGGAAGCTCTTGAAAAGCACGGGAAGCGAAGAGGGGGATTTTTGTGCGAGTCGTCGTCGAGCGCGAAGAAAGGGAGCAGCGGCGCCGGGGCGAACGCAACCGGGAGTGGGTTTACGATACGGCTTTTGCAAAGCGCGAATTTGGTACGTTTCGTTATAGATTTTGGTGATGGCTATTCTCTCTTCTCGTCGTCTTTGCGCTCTCGCGATTGATTTGTTACGTTTGTTCGATGGCGCGCGATGCGAGAGACCGTTTGACTTACCTTTCACACGTATGATAATAACAGGAAACGGTCGGCGACGCGTTGCGATTCGTCGAGCAGCAACAAGTGATCAATCATGATTTCATTTTGTGCACCGGAGATATCGTGGCGAATGTGGATTTGTCCCGAGCGGTGGCAAAACATAAGCAGAGGAGGAAGAAGGATAAGTTGTGCGTGGCGACGCTGTGTTTCGCGAGAGACGGGAGAGACTCGAGGGAAGGGAAGTTTGGCGAAGCAGAGCTGATGCTTGGGCTAGCGAGGACGAGTTTTGGGAGCTCCGGCGGTTCGAGGAGTAATAAAGAAGAGAGCGAGAACGGTAATAGTAATAATAATAACGCGAACAACATCAACAACAAAAACGAAGATGAATTCAAGATTGTCGCGTTTAAGGAATCTAAAGGAGGCGTCACCAAAGCCACAGGAGGTCCGTTTACCATCGACGCCGCTTTATTTAGCGAACACGAAGAAGTGGAAGTAGAAACGAACGCTCGAGATTTACGCGTGGACATTTGCTCGCCGGAAGTTTTGATGTTGTTCACGGACAATTTCGATTACCAATCTATTCGGAAAGATTTTGTGTGCGGCGTTCTCGACGAACGCGAGTTAGGCAACCAGTTGCACGCGCACTTTATCGATTTGGGGAGAGAGTATTGCGCGAGAGCGAACGATGCGAGAAGCTTTGGCGCGATTGGAAGAGATGTGGTGAGAGGGTATTGCCACCCGCAAACCATCGATGGAAACTGCGTGCTCTTCGACAACACGAATAAAGAAGGGACGAAGTTTCGAAAGAGCAACTATCGCAAGATTGCGGCGGGAAAAGGCCATTGCGTTTCCCGATTCGAGAACTCGTTCGCAGACGACGACGTGACCGTTGATACATCTGCGTTCATTCAGTCGGGATGTGTTCTTGGCAGAAACACGAAAATTGGCGCGAAATGTGTCTTGCGAGACGCGATCATTGGTCAAAATTGTTCCATCGGCTCAAACGTCACCATCACCAAC
>JGI24540J26637_10000763_pt1 | contig 13778 bp, 16 predicted proteins | sample NorSeaMetagenome_FD_26637 | JGI IMG/M metagenome (IMG submission 26637)
CCCCCCCTTCCCCACCCAAACAAAACATTCTTGAGCTTCTTGATTTCCCACACAAGACCCTTCTTGCTATCCTCAAAGTGCTTCTCGACGTCGTTCTTTTCCTTTTCGAAGCTTTGCATTCGCTGCACAACGTCCTTCGCCTCCCTGCACCTGGAACCTCGCTCTACCGCGCTCTCTCCTCTCGCCTTTGCAATCCGCCTAATAACCTTTTGCTCGTTGAGCTCTTTCGATAATTCCGAGCCAACGTCGCTAAAGGCTCCCATGCTCTCATGCCTCTTGGTCTCTAAGACTGAAAGCTGCGACGAGCGAAGCAACGATCAGAATGTAGTTAGTGATATGTGGTCAGGGCATGCTGCTTGCTTCGCTCCAGCCTCTGCTTCGCTCCGTCTCACCTGCTGCTGAAGGCCTTCCAATTTCTTGTTGAGCTTGTCATACCTATCCTCCTCCTCCTCCTCTTCCTCCTCCCTAACAGACCCAACGCCCTCCTCCGACTTTTCAGACAACACAGACTCAACATCATCATCATCATCATCATCGTCGCCGCCGTGGTGGTGATGGTGGTGATGATAAACGTATCTCACTCCTTCTCTAACCGTCTGCTGATGATGCCGCTGATGATGCTGCTGCTGCTTTTGGCGCTTGAAGCCCCTAGTAAAGAGACTCTTGAGCTTGCTTCTCAAATGGAGAGGCGACTCAAAGTGATGCAATTTGAGGCCCTCCACCTCGTCATCATGGGAGCTTTTGCCTTGACTCCATCTTTCAGGCGACAAGGCTGCAGATGATGCGTCGCTCTTTGCTCCAGGGGATAGAACGCTTTCAGATTTGATGCTCCCTTCCGATAGGACGCTCATCCTCGATAGGACGCTCCCCCCTCTAGCACTCTCCATCCCCGTCCTACTCTCAAGCCTCTCCAAAGCACCCTCAATCCTCGTTATGCTGCTAACAAGCTGCTGGCTCATTACAGCGTCCTCCTGTTTGTCAGCGATCTCTAGACTCCTTGTCAAAAGCTTGAGCTGCAGATTCATTTCATCGATCGTCTGCCTCTGTTGCTGGACTTGGTCCTGCATCTCGATGGTCCTCTGGGATCTCCTTGAAGCAGCAACTGCGACGAGAAAAAGGAGGGTGAGATCGGTCATCGCAAGCGGTGAAAACCGCATGTTCGGTACAAGATACAATTTCACCGCCTTTCGCAATTCGATTCGCTCATCGTCATTCAACTCACCTAGCGCTTCCTCCCGCGCTTGAGCCTCTCTAGCTTTGGCCATCTCCAGCTCCTTTCTCAATCCAGAATTGACCTCCTCCCAGTCTCTGTACACCTTTTGTTGATGAGCCTCGAGCATTGCCATGTTACTGACGACCCTCTCCCTCTCACTAACCTCCTGGGCCCTGCTCATCTCCTCCTTCAACGAATTCGAAGTGTCCTGGAGCTGCCTCCACTCCTGCAGCTGACTTTTCTCTGTCTCGTTCATCGTGGCCAGGATCTTCATGCTCTCCGCATGATCCCTACCCTCCACTTCATCGCGCTCCAAATGTACGACCTCGTACTCTCCCGAGTCGGTGACCGAAGAGTTCAAGTGACGGCGCACGATATCAGAGTGCATCTCTCCTCTCTCCAACGTTGTGCTTCTCGCAGACCTTTCGCTGCTGTTGTCAAAGCTCGTCGAAACCGCGATTGTCCTGTGTTCGACCCCGTCCCTTCCACCCCCCGCGCTATCCGCAAGCTGCCTCCTTAGCTCAATGTTCTCAGCCTCCCACCCTTTCCAAAGTCTCTGTTGCATTTCCTCCACTTTCCGCATCTCTTTCCTTACCATCTCTCCCGCCTTTTCTTCACCCTTCCTCGTAGCGTCGTCGTATTTGCCTTGCAACTCCCGGTTTCTTCGCTCTAGGCCCTTCATGGCCTCCCTCTGTTTCCTTTCGTTACTCTCGATCAGCCTCATCATCTCCTCTTCTCTCTCTTCCCCCGCCCCTCTCTTCTTCCTCTCCTCCTCCAACTCCTGTCTCATCATGTCTAGCTGCGCATCTTTACCCTTGGCATCCTTAGCAACTCCCACCTCCCTCTCTTGGGCCTCTTCGAGCTGCCTCCGGAGGCTCTTATTTTTCTCCTCCCACTCTGCGTACATTTTTTGTTGAGTCGTTTCAAGCGATTTCATTGTCTCGATCACCTGACCGTGAGCGAAGTCGTCCTGGGCCTTTTGTAAGTTCAGGGACAACCTTTCTTGCCTCGCTTGGAGCTCCCTCCACTCTTCAGTCTGCATCTTCTCAGTGCGCACCATTTCAGACATGATCGCAGCGGACGAGGACGCAATCCTGACCCTTGCCGGTCCTTGGGAGAGAATGATTGAGCTCCGCTGCACCCTTTCCGGGGCCTGGGTTTCCCTGACAACGCTCCGTCCTTCGCGTTGCGGCGGATGCTGGTGCTTGTGCGACTTCCACAACTTGTTGAAGAAGCCTTTCGCCTTACCCTTCTTGCTCTTCGGCGACCCCTTCTTTTTCTCTTCCTGCACGGTGACGCTTACCCGGCGTATTTTATCCTTCGTGGAAGCCTCCTTTGCTTTCATCCCTTCAAGTTCATTCTTGAGAGCAGCAGTCTCGTCTTGCCACTTGTGGAAGAGTTCAGTTTGATTCGCTTCCAACGACTTCATCAAATCCCTGATGTTCTCACTTTTCTTATCCTCCCCCGCCTTCTTCGCCATATCAAGTGCAACCTTGAGCGAAGCGTTTCTTTCCTTGAGCGAGTCCATCTGCGCAGCATGGGCCTCGTTGGCGTGAAAGATTTTCTGTTCCGTCTCCTCTAATTTCTCCTTATCCGCGAGGTGCTGCTTTTGCTCCGATGCCAGCTGATCTTCAAGCGCCTTGATCTTCAGGTCGAGTTCGTCTTTATCGACCTTTTGGGCTTCACTCAATTTTGCCCGTAATTCTTCGTTGTTTATTTCCCACTCCTTGTACTTTTGTTGTTGAGCTTGCTCTAGTGTCCGCATAGCTTTGACAACTTCTTCGCTCTTTGCCACGTTCTGGGAATCACGCGTTTCTTGTAGCTGCACCTTGAGAGTTTCGTTCTCCAGCGTCATTTTTTCCCACTCCACCTTCTGTACTTCCTGGATCTCAATCATCTCCTTTTTAACGGCGCCGGCATTTTCTCCATCCGACCCATCATCTTCTTCCTCCTCATCCTCTCCTTCTTCCAACCCGGAGAGCTGGCGGGTCGACGAGTGAGCAAAGTACAAGGAAGTGGCAGGGGAGGCCGGTCCTCCAGACAAAGCCAAGCTGCTCCCTCGACTCCTCAATCCCTGGGACTCAGACTGGAACTGAACATGCTTTTCAGCAGGGGAGAGCCCCACTCCGCTTCCCACAAAAGGCTCGGACTTTGCCTTAAACATGGACGGAGGTTGGAATGGCACGCCTCCGCCCTCGATCTCGTAGTCACCAGACTCCCAAGGCATCGGAGCGAATGAGCTTTGCCTTCTTCTGTTTGCATCATAACCGGAGCTTTTGCTTGATATCATAGAAGACGACGAAAAGTTGTTCGGCTGCAAGGCAGGAGGGTTTGCCCCATCTCCATCTCCCCTGCCTCCAATGGAGAACTCCCTCGACCTGAACCTAACAGGTGCGTGGTTTTCGGGTGTCGGGAACACAGGCTTGATGGAAGAGCGACGAGACTCGAAATTGGACTCCAAGTGCTGTTGGGCTGTGATGAGCGAAGCGCGAGGAGCGAAGCGACGAGTGGAGTGTTGTTAGTTATGTAGGAAGGCAGTATAATGCTTTTGTTGTCACTTCGCTTTAGCCATCCTTCGCTCCTCGTCCTCTCTCACCTCTGGATGCCATTGAACTACTTCGCATACGGATTGGGCCATATGACTCAGGAGGAAGAAAGGACGGAATCGCACCTTTTGTACTCCTCCTCCCCTCAACGCTGTCATCTGAGAACATAGGGGGTGGGCCGCTTGGGACATGGTAAGCGTCAAGGATTCTGCGATGAGCGAAGCGACTAGCAGAAGGTTGTTAGTGATCTGTGGACAGAGGTATGCTGCTGTCGCTTCGCTCCAGCCTTCGCTCCAGCCTTCGCTCCAGCCTTCGCCCCAGCCTTCGCTCCACCTCACCTTGATCCTCTCTTGCCATCAATACCATTAGCGGCCATGACAGCAATTCCGGCCGATCGAAACTTCGTACTGAACATGAGGGGTGGACCAGACGGACTTTCCGCGGCTACAGGCGATGGCCTAGGGGGGGGAGATCCCCGGGGGGGACCATCAATTCGGGGGGGTAAGCTGCAATGAGCGAAGCGAGGGAGAGAGATATTAGACATAGCACTAGCTGTCGCTTCGCTCCAGCCTTCGCTCGTCATTTTGCTCCTCGTCCAATCTCACCTCTTGTTTCCTCCCATCTCGCTGACTTTTGGCGGCGGTTGCGATGGCGCATGGCCCTTAGCATGTCCTCTTTGGGTAGTGCAAGGGGGAGGTCTGCGATGAACAGGGGAGTGAGTACATTGGAAGAAGCTAAATGGAAACTGTTATTTTTCAATATCCTTCCCACTACGCACCTTGCGTCTCCTGGAAACCCAGCCACCAAAGCAGGTGGAGGACGCGGGAATGGTGGTCGAGGGGATTTGGGAAGCCCAATAATTGACGCAGGAGGTGGGGTTTTTGGCGGTCCTCCCAAGACTGCGGAAGGAGGTCTGGGATTTTTCGGTGCAACATCCACGGGACGAGGTAGAAGTGGACGGGCAGACCTTGGAGGCCCTCCGATAATACCAGGTTTAGGAGGACGAAGCATCAAAGGGTGTCCAGGCACTGCCTGAGGCCTGGGTGCAGCTGGAGGTCTTGGTGCAGTTGCGGGACCAGGCACCATCGCAGGCTGGGGAGGGGGTGGCCTAGGCGTCGTTGGCGGTCCGCCTACTATCGCTTGGGGTGGACGCGGCATCGAGGGAGGTCCGTCGACTGCAATATTAGTAACTGTGGCATTAGGCGGAGCTGGAGGTCTCCTAGGTTGTTCGGCCGGCATTGGACCGGCCTTGTTGGACACAATCGAGGCAAGTGGTTTGGTAGCTGGGGCGGCACTGTTATTTGTCGCAGCTACCACAGCTGGGGGGGGAGGACCAGATGGTCTATCATCTCGATGAGGGGAGACTGCCCTTGGTTTCTTCCCCGGTGGAGAAGCTGGCCTCTTTTTCGGAAGCTTGCTACCACCTTCCTTTGAAACCTCCCCTCCACCATACCGTTTTAAAGCCTGAGCCGGATCAGGTATACCAAAGTCCAAGAGCTTTCGCTCAAGGACATTGAGAGGCACCCCATGTTTGCCCAGTTTTGCCGTCTTTTTAATCTTCTGTATCTGCTCGTCAGTGTAAATATGTTCGATCCCGTCCGCCGAAGAGAGAGGGACGAAATCACCATCGTCCATTGAGGGAAGGAAGGAAGCCCAAATATTTGACGTTTTTTTGGCTCTTGACTTTTATTATTTTCCAGTTTGTCATGGGTAACCTGTTATCTAGCCTAGTTTTTAGGCCTCCAACCCCTCCTTCCTATAACATTAACGAGATCGACCGTTCTCCTACGACTATTAACCCTCCTAGCTCAACACATTCAAATGTCGGTATATGTGCTGATTCCACCAGTTGCTTTTCTCAGCCCAACCCTTCAACTCCGGCCTTCAAGAGTAGGATCCACAGGAGTTTGCTCCCCCGAGAGGACGACGATGACGAGTTTCCTCACGTTCAACAGGACACCTGGCACATTAAGTCCTTCGCCCTCAAGGCATCCGCCAGGCCGAGCAAGTTTGTCAAGAAATACGGAGATAAAATTACCATTGTCGAGCTTCCGGCTGGTGGTACTGTGTGCAGCATCTATTTCGAGCACCCAAAGAGCCGGGGTATTACTTTGATTTATAGCCACGGGAATGCTGGTGAGGGAAGGAGCGAAACGACAACCACGACGAGCGTATCGAGTCGTTTATTACGCAGAACTATGACGAGAGATGGCCAGGAGGGAAGTACGAGCGGAAGGCTGTTAGTTATCTGTGGGGTCGTTGGTATGCTCTGCTGCTGTCGCTTGGCTCCAGTAGTGTTTCATGGTTGACTCTTATTGCTCCTCGCTTCGCTTCGCTCCGTTCCTCTCATTCGCTTCGCTCCTCGCAGAGGACATTGGCCAACTTGCTCCCATTTTTGAGGAGCTTTCCAAGTGTCTTTGTGTCAACCTCATGGCCTACGACTACAGGGGCTACGGACAGAGCAAATTTTTGGACGCCAACTCCGAGGAGGATACCACAGGAGGGGCCTTTTCCAACTCCGACTTCAAGTGCAAGGGCAAGAAGGGTAGGTCCGGGAGAGACAAGAGCGAGGACTACACGACGTTCAAGCTCAACGAGCAGTCAGTAAACGAGGACCTGGAGTGCATCTACGCCTTTGTCTGCCTAGAGAGGGGAATATCGTCCGAGAACGTCTACCTTTTTGGAAGGAGGTGAGCGAGACAGTGAGCGGGGCAGCGAGCGAAGCAAGCTGCATAGGCAAGGAGCGAAGTAGCGAAGCTCTAAAGATTAAGGAAGTTCCAAGATTGTCGTCGTCGTCGTCGTTGTCGTCTTAACAAACTTTACCCACTCGCTCGCTCAATTCTCCTTCCTTGCAGTCTCGGAACTTCTCCCAGCACCCACCTCGCTTCGATTCTCACCTGTGGGACGCCGAAGCAGAACATTGCAAAGCTCGCGAATCCAATGCACATCCGCCTCTTCGAGAGAATAAGGAAATGGAGCGCCAGGTCAGAGAGCAAGGTGCCCCTTCTCGGAGGGCTCATCTTGCAGTCCCCAATGAAATCGTGCATGAAGACCAAGGTGAGAGCGCAGGCAAGTGCAACGAGAGTGACGAGTTGCAAGAGGGTTGGCTAACTCATTTGGTTCACCGCAGTTTGACATTGGAATCGATTTCTTCAGTAAGATGAGCGACGACGAGGAGGATAGCTTCGACATGTTTGCAACAGAGAGGCACATTACGGCCGTCGAGTGCCCAATCTTCATCGTGCACGGACATAAGGTGAGGAGTAGCGAGAAGCATATGACAGCAACGAGCGTAGCGAGTCGCAAGTAGCGTGATCATGGCTAACTCTTTTTGCTCGTCGCTTCGCTCATTGCAGGATCGCATCGTTCCGTGCACACACGGAAAGTACCTATTCAAGATTGCAACTGCCGCGCGAAATGCTAGGTGGGCACTAAGGGAGAAAAAGAAGTTGTTGAAGGAGAAAGAGGAGGGTGTCATGGTTTGGTTGATGGAAACCAAGATGAAGAGGAGAGAGGCCAAGCTCAGGAAACAGAAGGAGATGCAGAGGGCTTGGTCCGAGGCGAACAAGGAGGAAGTCAAGGCGGGCACAGAGTACGCTGATGCTCCTGCATGGTCTGGAGGAGCGTCAAGGGGGGATGCCATTAGTAGGAGGAGGACCCAGAGCGCTCCCGTGGAGAAGAAAAGCACCAACGACGTTCCTCCAGCTACCAGGTGAGGGGAAACGAAGGAAGAGAGCGTAGTGAGCGAGCTGCCTAATGCAATTGTAAATGATAAATCTAATCCCCCCTCCTCGTCGCTTTGCTCATCGCAGCCCCCCACCCACTGCAATCTATATAGTCAAGGGGGCAGGGCACAACAATGTCGACAAGGTCGCAGGCTTGAATCTCATTAGCGAAGTCCGCGGCTTCCTCATTGGCGTATTGAGGTACAAAGCTCCAGCACACCAACGTCCTCTTATGACATCACCTCCGCCACCCCCACCCCCTCCGCCCCGCGTTATCTACGAGGAAGAGGGGGAGGAGGACGAGAAGGAGGAGGAGGAGGAGGAGGAGGCTGATGGCGTTGTTGTCGAAAGCAGCGTGGTTGTTGTGGAAGAGGGAAAGGAGAGTGAGGAGGATGACGAGGAAGAGGAGGTAGGGAGCGAGGAGGACAGCGAAGACGACAGTGACGAGGAGAGCGAGGCAGAGAGCGAGGTCGAGGAGGAGGAGAAGGGCGTGGAGGCGGAAGAGGAGAAGGTGTGCGTCGCACCCCCAACCCCTCCAAGCAACGAGAACTACAAGGTCAAGAGTATGACCCCAACAAGAAATCCCAGCACACCCAAACGAAGAGCACTCGGAAACCTGACGAACTGCAATAAAACCCCCGGCGTGACAGACGTGTTGAACCAAAGTGGGCTGGGATTGAACTTGAACTTCGCATAAGCTGAGAGGGCAACGGAGGTGAAAAGAGAGTCATTTTTGTGTCTGAAAAGTGTTCACACAACTTTTATAATCTACCCAAGCGCTCTCAACCAGCTGATTGTCGGCTTAACGCGACCACATGTTTATCTACCTCATTTCATCCTACCAGGGTAACATCATGTCTAATCCTTACTAATACCTTTTTAACCGCAGTATCCTGCGGACGACGACGGAGAGAGCGAGTGTGAGCGACATTTTGAAGTTCCTACCATAAACCTCCCATATTTTTCTCCTTCTCCTTAAACCCTCCTTACCTTGCCCAACTCCTCCTGGAGCTCTGCAAGCACCACTGCAGCAAGTGTCCCACGAGGCTGTATCACAGCTTCCTCCAGGAGGAATGCAGGAGGAACCAACAGAGTCCTCATCACCGCCTTCCTCGTTCCAGAGATTCTCCATTTTACCCCATAAATCATGGAGGAAGTTGACGCCCTCAACAGTTCCCTTGAGACTTCCACGGAGACCCGCAGAAGAAGGAATTTCACTGGCACTCGTTAAGGTTACAGTAGCAACAAGAAATGCGATAGATAGCTTCATCGGTGTTTTTGGAATAAAGGTTTCAGGATGTTGTCAGAGGAATTCTTGTTGTTTCCTCATTGGGTCCTTCAAAAAGTCTTTACCATGAGGATTGCTATACTTTTTTCTCTTCTTGGTGCTATTTACGCAACCGGAGTCACACTAGGCAGCGACAAGGTACGTTATATTTCCCTCGCAAGTGCTAGAAGACTTTATAAGCAATCACCAGGAACCAGTACCCGAGCCACTCTCAAAATTCCTAACCCTTCCGTCTCCTTCCGTTCTCTCAGGGCCACCATGTCCAAAACGTACTAGAGTCTCACGGATCTACCGACATTTACGCCGACGACAATACCGCTCCCTTCTTCTATACCGATGCGATCGTTGATCATTACGCCAAGAACGTTGCAAAAAAGCCTGACAAGTGGAAGCAGCGCTTTTACCTTCAGGACCAGTTTTGGTGCGGCGAGGGGTGCCCCATTTTCCTCTATATCGGCGGCGAGGGACCCCAGAGCCCCGCAAGCTCTCGTCTCTTCATGTGGGAGCTAGCGAAGGAGAAGGGCGCCCTCATGATCTCTTTGGAGCACCGTTTCTATGGCGAGTCATATCCCACCAGTGACATGTCCGTTGACAACCTAAGCTATTTGACGAGCGAGCAGGCCCTCGCTGATCTCGCGAGGTTCATCGAGTATATCTCTTCCCTGAGCGACTCCTCCTCCAAGAAGGAGCTCTCCAAGTCAAGTCCTTCCCTTTCCCTTAAGGCCTCAGTCGCCAACTCTAAGTGGGTTTCCTTCGGCGGATCGTACCCGGGGAGGGGAACCTCGCAACGTGGTTGAAGCTAAAGTACCCTTCATCTGTCGCGGGTACCGTTGGGTCGTCCGCGCCGGTGCAGGCGGACTATGACTTCTACAGGTACGCTGAGGTCGTCGGAGCTGCGCTCAAGTACGAGTTCATTGGCGGCTCAGAGGAGTGCTACAAGGTCGTTGAGGATGCCGTGGCCTCGCTCCATGACGTTGTCGCTTCCACCAAGCCTATGGGTACCAACGCTTCTATTCCCGACTCGCTTACTCCCTGTGCTGAGATCAAGAACGAGCTTGATCTCTACGCGTACGAATCTGAAATCTTCGGCAACTTCCAGGGGACAGTCCAATATAACATGCAGATGAGCGGCGCGGCCACTGTCGCCGATGTCTGCGCTGAGCTCACTTCTGAGCACGCCACACCGCTAGACGCCCTATCATCAACTGTTGAGAAATACTACGGATCCGCTTCCGACTCTTGCATCCCTTCGAGTTGGGGTGACCTCATCGGAGAGCTCCAGGTTGAAGAGTTTGACGGACAGAGTGCTATGAGGCAGTGGGTATGGCAGTCGTGCAATGAGGTAAGACATGGACGCGTGGTTGTGATCCACGACGTAGCTTGAGCGCGTTCCGGCGGCGGCTACTTTGAGTCTCGAAATTCTAACCCAACCACTCAACCCTACACTTCGCTATGCTCATCGCAGTTCGGCTTTTTCCAAACCACACAAGGGGGGGAGCATCCCTTCACATCCCTCACGTCCTGCAATATCAACAACGCCGGCAAGGAGATGTGCGAGCAAGCGTACGATATTACGGACTACGCCGGGCCTCAGCGCAGCGGGGCGAAGGGCGTCTATGCGAGCACCGAGATGTACGGTGCACGCAGTGTCCAAGGGGCGAACATTACTATGCCGAACGGTAACATGGACCCGTGGCATTCTCTTTCGGTCGTCAACGAAACTTCTCAGTTTTACGAGCCCGCCGAAATGACTGCGAGTGAGACACGGGTCGAGATCGATGGAACTGCTCATTGTAGAGACATGTACGCCTCCGGTGCCTTCTCCCCCGAGTTCAACGACACCGGAGCTATCGTTTGGGCACATAATAAGATTCAGCAGCAAGTCGAGGCCTACCTTATGGATTAAGTCGGTTGAGGCATACAGCTAGATTTTTACGAAGTGAAACCATAACATGAAGAAGATAAAGATAATTGTTTCTAACGTAAATGAACACTACTCTACTTGTATAGACTCAAGAACCCGCCAGCAACGGCCGTCGCTACCATGGACAAATTACTCGCCGTTGCCTCTCCTATGATTTCACGCCTTCCTATTCCGACGACCGCGCCGACGATTGTGCCCTCCCCCACCTTGATCGGTATTGCCATCATGGCTAAATCGGGAATCTTGACATTCGTTGAGACCGCAGACATTCCACCCAGCCCGCCCCCCCCAAGTGGGCCGACTCCAACTACAACGCTCCCAGACCTATCCCCTGGTCCCCTGATTTTACCGGTCCTACTTGACTTGCTAATAGTCGCCCTACTCATGACGTTACTCGTTTTCATTGCGAGACTCTGGAAGCGCTTCGCAGCCTGCCTCTCCATCTCGAAAACGGGCCGGCCAGCTGCGCTTAGGACCAAATCATCCGCAAGTTCTTCGTAACGAGGATCCGATAAAATTTGCTTACTGACGCCGAACGTCCCGCCCGCCATGAGCCCTCCAATCACGCCAGTGTCTACAGGGATATGACACAATCCGCCCTTGTCCTTGTCGTAAATGACAAACTTGTCATCCTTGCAGACTATGAGGCAGCCTCTGACGACATCGTCTTCCTCCCCTTCCCCATCCTCGCCCTCGCTACTTCCTGGGTTGCAGATTTGAAGGAGATATTTCTTGATGCCCTTGTAAATGGCGTCGTTGTAGGTGAAATTGTCCTCGCCCTCGTCCTTTCCCCTTTCCCCTCTGAGACCAGACATTAAAGACAATACGTTACTTACCCCTCTCGTTCGTGCCTCAACCTCCCTCCAGACCCTCTCCCTCTCAAGTTCTTTCACGAACCAGTGTTTCCACCTTAGGTAAGCACGCCTTTTGTCCGCCCTTGCGTTGAAGCCAAAGTTCCCAACATCCTTTTTCATCCAAAACCTATTAAGGGTGAAAGCAAGTTGCGCCCTTACTTCTGCATCTGCTGCCGCCAGGAACGCGCTTCTCGAAGAGAAAGCTTCTGCAGCGTTGACTTTGGCCCTCCAGGAATGGAAGGCCCAGTGCACGCTCCCTTGAGTGCAGTTCATGATCCACCTTCGGACCAAGCTTAGGGCTTTAATCTTCATCGCCCTCGCCTTCTTCAGTGCTCCGAACGAGCGCACCAACAAATTCGTCCTCGTGTTGGCCGTGAGCTGCGATGAGCGAATGGGGGTTAGCATACCACATGAACGTGCTGCCTGTCGCCTCCCTACGCCCGCCGTCGCCTCCCTGCGCTCCGCTCGTCATGTTCGCCGCACCGTCTTACCTTCTTCAACATACTCCTTCCCACCCTCAGCGACTCCTCCCTTGCCTTTATAACCTGGGCTGCCTGCGTTCGCAACCTAATTTTGGTCTTTGCAGCGAACTCGACCTTGTCGTAGTCGGACTTCCAAACCATGACCGCCCTTCTCATGCGGTTGAAGGCCTTTGCCATTTTCTTCTTGCCGAATGCCTTGACCACAGCGTAAACTTTGCTCACTCCAATCTGCTTCTCCCTCTTCCTCATTGCAGACCCGATAGCCCACACCTTGAATGCCTTGTCGTGCCCGTGGAATTTTCTGGTTCGGAACACGTTCTTCAAAAGGTACTTGATACTACCGAGGTCGTCCAGGCAGGCAATGGCACCTATCAAATGCGACACTACTTGCGCGCGGTCAATCTTGGCAAGGACTTCGAGCTCATTAAAGCGTTCCCTGTGAAAAGTCTTCTTCTTTTCAATTCTAGCCAAGGCCACCTGCGTTTCATGCTCCTTGCTCATGACAAGAATGCTCTGCACGGGTTTGCTCCAGCCGTCCCCCCTCCCGCTGTCATTCTTCCTGGACAAGTCCCTTGCCAGGGCGCTGATTCCACCCTCGCTTGTCGTCGACTTGGCATCGTCCCAGTTTGATCGCGACTGCGCTCTGTGCCTGTGCTTCGTAACGTGAGTGTGCTTGCTCTCCCCGCCCTTGCCACCCCCGCTCAAGACAAACGCCCCCTTAGCAGGATCTCTACTAGTCGCCGCTACAGCTGCCGCCTCCGCATTGCTCTCTGAAACCTTGACTACCTCCTTCGCCTTGGCGAATTCCTTCTCAAGATTCTTCGTCTCGCCCTCCAGAGCCTGCAACTCTCCCTCGAGCGTCAAAAGCTTTGCTGTGTGCTCCTGGGCATCGACCACGGCCTTCATCTTCTGCAGATGCATCACCTTCATTTCCTGCAACAACGAACTCGTGGTATGCAGCGTGACAGATCCGGCGAGGTAAGCAATTTCAGGAGACGTCCCGAATGGAGAAGTGGCAACTTCCTCTCCCATTGCCACCACACCCCTCTCAAGGCCTTCGACCTTGGCCTCGGCCTTCCTCAACTCGGAGGGATCGACCAGGCCCCTTTTCACCTTGGTCCTCAATCTCTCAACTTCGCGCTTCTTTTCCTTGACGTGCTCCGTGTCCTCTGCAAAAACGACGGCTTTGGCTCCAGCTTCTGCCTCGTCGGCAAAAGGCGTGTCTGGCAAGGGAATTAGAGGCCCAACGAGCTCTTCTAACTCACGCAATTCGTCCTCGTCCTCGACGTCGCTCTTTTTAACCCCAACCCTCCAATCTCTGACCTGCCTCGACACATAAGCCGCATGGTTCTTTTCACCAGCCGTGGCATCTTTCTCAACCCTCTCCAGTTCTTCGTTAGCTTCATAAAGCTCAAGCTCTAACTCGTTTACTTCCTGCTGGCTAACCTTCCCCCTTTTCAAGCCCGATTTCGCCTTCACAAGTTTGACCTCGATTTTATCCTTCGCAATTCGCTTAACCAAGCAATCCTTTGTCCTCTTCGTGCCATCCTCGACCTTGCCCTCTAGGTCAAAGACTTCCTGAGTCAGATTATCAACGTGTTCATCGAGTTGCTTAATCTCAGTCTGCGACGAGCAGAAGGTTGTTAGTTATGCGTGTATGTGACATGTTGCGTTTGCTATCGCTTCGCTCCAGCCGTTCTTCGCTCCAGCCGTCCTTCCCCCAGCCATCATTCCCCCCAGCCGTCC
>JGI24540J26637_10000767_pt1 | contig 13742 bp, 9 predicted proteins | sample NorSeaMetagenome_FD_26637 | JGI IMG/M metagenome (IMG submission 26637)
CCGTTCCACTGAGTCACAGCACGGTTGGACTGAGCAGGACCTGGGTGGAGTCCGGAGGTCTCAGCGTCTTCGCATGGACGAATTCTAGCCGTCCATCGCAAGAATTCCCCTCCCGCGCTCGGTCCGAGAAGACGAAAGTGAAGGGATGAAGGCAGCGCCGAGACAGAGTCTGAGGGCTAAAACCTCGGGCTCCTCGGGTGCAGAGCTCACGAGCGCTCCATCACGCCGTTGCGCCTATCTACAAGAGGCTGCCCAGAATATGGCGGATGAATTACCCAGCCTAGCCGCCGAACTCATGAACACCGCGCACCTCGTCGCTAAGAAGAATAACCTTCCGCGTGGAGTATTCAAGGTGGGTCCACCGTCCACCTCAATTCCAACAGCCCTCACCTTTTTACTCCTGCCCGTCGTCTTCCCTGTTTGGTTGTGTGATGATATCCTGACCTCGGTCGTTTGCGTCCATCAGGGCATCTCATCTTGTCCAGCATGTGCGCTCCCATCGGAGAGGGCGAAAGACGATGATAAACCGTGCAAACTGTGCGATTTTGTTCCTCGTCGAAGGAAGAGAACAAAGACTTTGAGAAGTAACTGAGGACGGGTACGCTTGTGAAGTAACTAGGTCATGGAGATGCGTTTGGGTGACACACTAGAGTAGATTAGTAGCTAGTAGCATGGAATCATAGTATACACTTCGCTTGGACCTTCTCACACAGCGCTGCTGTTCGTCGATCCGGTCCCGATAAGCCGCTCCCCCTCACCGTCGGCTTCTAGGCCGTCATCTTGCGTCGACCCGGCCCACATCTCCTTCAGGTCACCCCTGCAGTGAGCATAAGCCACCGTGCCTCCGAGCACGGTCGGCACCAGATAGCAAAGAGCGGGCTGTCCCCCCTGACCGCCGATTTGCAGGTGCAGCGCCAGGAACGTCAGCAGCAGACCGGCGACGTAAGCCACAATAGAGGGCAGCAGGTACGCCAGGCGGGCCCTGCTCGACTCGTTGTACCGGTTATCAAAGAGGTGGTTGTGAACGATCAACAGACCCGGCAGGATGACGTCACCGTAGCCGAGCATGGAGTAGTCGCCGACGTTTCCTCCAAGCCTCGGAAAGAGGAAGAGCATCGGCAGCGACTCGTGTTGCTCACCTCCTTTGGCGACCTTCACCATGACGCTCTCTTTGCCAAACAGGTGGGGCTGGATATAAACCCAGAAGATGTCGTAGCACATCGCACCAATGAGGAGGAGGGTGCCAACCTTGAGGTTCGGCAGGTGCACGAGTCGTAAAACATTGACCAGGAACGACATGCCCATGACATCTTGAAGCACCCAGGCCCAAGTCGCCTCCTGGTTGAGCAGCCAAACGAGTACCACCACTACGGCACAGGCGACGCTCGGAACGGAGAGCTGGTTCACCGTGCCAAAGACGGGGAGGTCAATGTCTTTCGAAAGTGCCTTGAAGCCCGATTCAAACACCGCGATGAAAAGAGCGTGCAGGCCCTGCACCGCAGCGAAACAGAACACACCCTTGATGATGAGGAACACCCAGTGCTGCATCGTGAAGAAGATCACCAGGAGCACGATTGAGGCGAACACGACAAAGTACGCCGCACTCATCTCGGTGATCTCAAGTCCTTCGATCCCACCGCCGGAAGCTTCGCGCCCGCCGCCGCCACTGCTTTGACTCATATCGTCGTCGGATTTCGGTTTAAACAGAAACCCCTGATCCGAAAGGGACCACATGGCACCGAACACGATGGTGAGCGACGCCATCGCCAGCAATGCAAACGACGCGACCAGATCCACGGATCCCTTGAGCTTGAGCTCTTTGAAGGTGACGCTCGCCCCGTTGGCTGCGCCAGATTTCAGTTGATCACCATCCTGCGCGAGAACCTGCATGACGGGGATAGTGACGGTCGCGTTGCCGACGCAAGACATCGGCGTAAGCTCGGCTTCGTCTGTGACCACAATCATGGCGGCTCCACCAGCCGCTTCCACCGCAGCAGCCTTCTCACCAAACGTGCACTCCCCCCTCCAGACGAGTACCGCCTTGCCCGTAGCCTGTGATATCGGCTCGCACCCGTACTTATCCGAAGCTACGGTGAGATGCATCGGAGCACTCTCGCTCTCGCCGACGGCACCGCCGAAGAACGCGAGCAAGCCGAGGAAGGAGTTCGACTCCCCGTGCACAGTCGTCTCCTCGATGGCGACGCCGATGGGTGTCGAACGCGTCTGGCAGGCATCCATGGTCTGGCCGCTCACCGTCGTGATCGCCGCGAGGATGACGATCGCAGCGAGGGCGCACATCGCGGTTCTGCGAACCATCCTGACCCGTCGCGTGCCGGGTGACTCGCCGTCGTCTGACGCGCCGCGGAAAGTTCCTGGGGTTGCCGGGTGCCGAAGGAAATCGGCGTCGGCGCTGTCGTCGAGGGCGCTTCGGCGCGGCTCGGTTGCGAGATTAAAACGTTGCGACTGTCGTCTCTGGGCAATTCGCATACAAGGCTCGAAGCCTCTCTCTCGCCCCGCACGCACGCGCGACGCACACTGTGTGGAATGACGCTTTTTTCCTCGCTTCTTCTCGTGGCGAGCCCGCGGCCTTTCCCACTCAACACCCACAGATATGACGAGGACGCGATAATTCCTTACTAATTGCCCGTACGGATCTTGAAATTGCAACGCAAAATAGCATTTTCTTTGTGACTAGCTAGCTGTGGACTGTTGCTGTAATTTTGCGATTGTTGAACATCGCGAATAAACCACTTGCAAAACCGATGGCATGAACCCAAGCCCGAACCGTGAGAAATCCAAAACAAGATATTTTTTAAAATCTCCCGTGGCGACGTGTGATTGGTTCATGATCCTTCCCGATCGTGTTTATATGGCGCAGGAGAGATAGAACTTTCCCAAGTCCGAACCGTCAAAAAACGAGCGGCAACCCGCGGCATTGCACACACCTCCGCGCGCGTAGAGTGCGAAGGAAGACCACGAACGACCGCGTCGGACCGTTTAAGGACCCACTAAGTGTCAACGAGTCCCTTCTCGCGCCGGTGAAGTCCCATCGAGCCGCTCAGACGAGGATAGAACATCGACTTTCACGACGCGTCTTCCCGCGAAGTGAACCGCGCTTCGTTCTATCTTCTTCTCTCGCGAGTTAGAGCGCGTCTCAAGTTCCTCGAGGGCGAGCGGCGAACTTAAGAGGACGCGTCGAGTAAGGCCGAGTAGCGTCGCGTGAACCCGGAGCGTCGAATTCGTGTGGGGTTCGCGAGCGAAGGGACGTCGGTCAGCGTCACATGCAACGGAAGAAGCAGCAGAGTCAAAATCTGTCCGCGAGGATGCCAACACACGAGCAGCAGCGACAGAATGCGACGGGCGCGGACGACAGATACAACAGCGGCGCCGGTGCATCTGGTAACACTTACGCTCAGCAGGGTGTTGGTGGCTACGCGCAGCAGGTGAGCTCCCCTTCCCCCACGTCTCCTCCTACCACACAGCAGAAACACGAGGCTCGCTCTCATTCGGTGCGCTGATCGCACACTGACTCACTCACTCCTCCACGTTCTCGTTCCCAGGGATACTACTATCAGGACGCGAACGCGCAGCAGCAGCAGCAACAGCAGCAGCAGCAGCAGTACGCGGACGCCGGATTCGGGGCCCAGGCTTACCAGCAGCAGCTTGCATATGCCGGGGTGTCGTCGAATCAGCCGTACTGGTACGCTTCCTTCGGGGAGGGGTCGAACGCGGCGGCGCAGAACGGCGGTGCCTCTCAGGAGATGAACGTCGCCCTGAAGGATCGTGACATCAAAACGCAGAGGAGGAAGGAGGCAAATCGCGAATCCGCGAGGAGGTCAAAGCAGAGGAAAAAGGAGGAGAGCGAGTTGCTATCCAGCAAAGCCCAGGAGCTCGTCCACGAGAGCGCGACGCTGCGCGCGGAGCTGGAGAAGGTTCAGAAGCACGTCGATAACCTGTACGACGAGAACATGGCCCTTCGTAAGCAAATCTCCAAGGCTGGTGGCTCGCTCCCACCGGCACCCGCGAAGATCTCCCCCATGAACATTCCTCCTCCGATTGAACTGCCAGCCTCTCTGTTGAAGGATGCTACGCAACCCACTCCGCCGGGCAAGAAGGACGCGAGGGACAGCCCAGCGGCTGAGGTTAAACGCAAGGGCGACACCCAGAAGACGTCCGCGGCAAAGAAGACGCGCCACGAGGCGGTGGACGACGGCACGATTGGTCTGCACGGTCTTCTGGATAATGACCTCGCGAACCAGATCCCCCTCTCCCCGCCCCCAGGGCCCACAGGGTATGGCAGTCTCGCAAACACCGGAGCTGGCGAGGCAAATGGAATGATGATGAGTGAGGCCATCGTATCGTTCCGTGAGCCCATGAGGGGAAGTCTCTTTCCTGCGAACGCTGCTTTGGACGAGGCTGACATCATGTTGGGAGGAAGGAACACACCAAACTTCATCAGTGGAAAGACAATCACCGATGACGACCTGTCGCTGGCCACTTTTGTAAGAAGGGGCAGCGACATTGGTCAAGGAGGTTGAGAGTGTGAAGCAAAAAATGAAAGTAACGCAGCTGTATTTGTACGTTTATTGTTTAGGGACCCTGAGGCTTTTAATTGATAATCTTGCGCATCTATAAATACTTTACGACGAAAGACTGTTCAACGCCGCGCCCAAAGGCCAAGCTGCCTCAATATTCTGTCCCTTGTACGTAATCTGCTTGACCAGAGTGACCTTCCTAGAGTCTGCAAGCTTGTAACCCACGGTGAGAAGGGAGTGAGCGTAGGATAGATCATGACAGTAATACGGGGCATCCTTCTCTTCCACACCCTTGAATTCTTGAAGCACCTCCTCGGGGGAGAGGGAGCACGCCTTTTTCGCAGCTGCGAGTATCTTCTTTGGTGTGGTATCTCCACTTGGCTTTTCTGGGTCAACCAGACCAGCCTGACTGACGCGATCGAAGAGATACGAGGACAGGTAGAATGTACTGGCTCCAGCGCCGCGGGATCCATCCCAAACACCGTTGAAGCTGCAGTCCTTCTGCGAGCTTGCGCCACACTTTTTCTCAGGTGCTAGGACCTCATCCACAACAGACTTGCATGCCAGTGCGTCGGTGTCTTTGCTACCCTTCGCACGATGCGTCTTGCCCCCATAGACATACTCACCATCATGTCCCACAGGGACGCACGGGCTTGCGTTTCCCTCCGCTTTGCCAAGCACGGCGGCGCGTGCCGCCATGAGGCCATATCCGAGGTGGCTGTAAACATAAACGTTATACGCGTTGCCGCCACTCTTCATATCTTTGAAGTACCCCGGCGGCGCATTCTGAGCGTGTGCCGACTCTGCAGCGTATGCGAGCTGCACGCTTCCGCCACCAAGATCGACCGTGGCCACGGTATCTTCGATGCCTCCTGCGAGGTTGCCAAGGAGGTAGTTCATCGTCAACCATTGAAACGCGCCCTCTGACTCGCCGTCCATGATGCTGACACTATCCTTATCGAAAGCAAATGGATACTCGTCAAGTAACCTTCGAACCGCTTCGAGGAGATCGTCAGCTTCGCTACCGGGAAGCATGCGAAGTCCAGCTGTGGCTCGCACCTCCACAGTCGTGCTGGCGCGCTGCGCTGCCGGGACTGTCTCCAAGGCAGTGGCAAGCAGGGGCTTGAGGCTCGCTGCTCCCTTTGCCGGCTCCTTCGCAAACGAGCTGAGACCCGGCTTGAGCTGCTCGAACGTATCATCGATGAGGACGAGCTCGGTACGAGCGCCAACTTCGAATTTGAAGACGTGGACTCGTGAACCAGTCGATCCGGCATCAAACACGATCGCGAATCTGTTTTGACCGTCACCGTCGATCTTAACCTCCTCGGTAAAATCGTCAGCGTGAACAGGAACCGTTCTATCGAGAGTGTCGACGGGAGCACGTCGCTGCGGAATCCCAGAACCACTGGCTGAAAGTTGATCGTGAGAGAACGGAAGGTGTTCGTTTGGTGCTGACGGCATCAACAGCACGATCGCAAGGACCAGCAGAAATACAGGGAGAAAGATAGCGATTAGTCCTCTGAACCGCCATATCCTCGACGCCATCGAGTCTCGTCCGAGAGCTCGACGAGCGCCCCGCATCTCTGTCGTCCTTTGAACCGCACGAGCACCGCTTCGAAGATCAGATCGACACCGTATGGTGTCCGATCGGTCCGGGGCTCGCCAAAAAAAGTGAACAGGTCTGGGACAGGCTTGACGCTTTGGTGCTTGACTTTTTTTCTAAACGCGCGTCCGAATGGACCGGACCCATCAGGTGCTCCTGAAACTCAAGTCTGCGTTCGGTGACAGTTTCGCTGCTCGGTTCAATCGATGTGACGCGTCGCATTGTTTTCGTTGCTGGCATCATTTATTCTAACATTCTAGTTTCGTTTCGGCGGCCGCCTGGCGACTCGCTTCTTCCTTCCACCCTGTGCAGCCGCATTCGATCCTGCGCCCATGCTCATCCCCCCTCCTCCCATCGGCATCCCGCCTCCTCCCATCGGCATCCCGCCAATCCCCGGAGCAGCGAAGCCACCCGCGGCAGGCGCACCTCCGAAGGCGACGGGCGGTGCCCCAGTGCCACCTCCGAAGGGTGCCGCACCGAATCCAGCACCGGCTGCTGGTGCCGGGGACGCACCCCCACCACCAAACAGGCTCGGCGCGTTCATGGGAGGCGGGGCACCAGAGCCTCCGAAGCCGGCCCCGTCCCCGCCGGCTCCGAAAGACGTGCCCGGCGGCGCACTTGCACCGAAGCCACCGAACGTGCTTGGAGCCGGGCTGTTATTCGTCGCGTCACCACCCCCTCCGAACGGGTTCGCCGCGGCGGCGCCGAAGCTNGGGGTTGACGCTCCCCCGAAACCGCCGGAGGTTGGCGCGTGGGTTCCAAACGGCGTCAAAGCGGGACCGGAAGACGCGGCAGTTGAAGCGCCCGCGCCGAAGGTAAATGCGCCCGCCGTAGATGCAGGTGCAGGCTGAGAGCTAGACGCGCCAAAACCTCCAAATCCAGTCGAGGAAGGAGTCGCCGTGGACGCACCGAACCCTGCGCTCGACACAACAGGCGCCGGTTTCGAGGCATCCCCTCCGAACGTCGGAGCAGGCGCGGCGCCGCCGAATGCGGGGGTGGATGAGGCGCCTGCTCCGAAAGCGGGCGCCGATGAGGAAGCTCCGGCGCCGAACGCTGGCGCAGATGTGGCTCCGGCGCCAAACGCGGGTGTGGATGCCGGTGCGGCTCCAAAGGCAGCCGTGGATGCTGGTGCAGCGCCAAAGGAGGGTGCAGAAGCTCCGGCGCCAAACGCGGGTGCAGATGACGCGGCTCCAGCTCCAAATGCAGGCGCCGATGACACTGCTCCAGCTCCAAACGCAGGCGCCGATGACGCGGCTCCAGCTCCAAACGCGGGTGCAGATGACGACCCGCCAAAAGTCAACGCAGGAATGGACGACGGCGTTGATGACGACGGTGCCCCGAAAGTGAATGCAACTCCACCTGAAGTCGCCGGGGTATCTTTCGGCTCTGAAATCGTGGACGGATTGGAACTAGGAGCTGGCGCCGGCTTCCCAAACGTGAAAGGCGCTGGCGAGGACGCAGGTGCATCTGAAGGCGCGCTCGATCCAGGTTCCGAAGTAGCCAGTGCACTAGCTGACCCAAACAGTCCAGTGCCAGACGTTTTGGGGGCAGAATCAATCGCCGCACCAAAGGCGAATGCAGCACCGGTGGACGTCGGAGCATCGGGTTTCGATGAGCTCGTGTCCTTCAGAGAAGCCGCCTGGATGGGGAAAGAGGTACCGAACGAAACCTCGGGTTTCGCCGTTTCCTTGGTGACTGCAGGTTCCGTCGTCGCAGCTTCAGATACCGGCGTAGACGAAACACCGAAAGTGAACGGAGCAGCAGTCGCCTTCAGAGGAGATGGGGTCGTTGACGGGGCACCGAATGTGAAAGGTGCCGGAGCGGCGGCGGGTTTTGCCGCAGCCTCTGCCGTTGAAGCCGGAGCCGATGTTCCGAAAGAGAACGGAGACGGTGATGTCGACGCAGTGAGAGGCGATGGCGCGGGCTCCGTCGCCTTCTTTTCCTCTTCGTCGATAGCATCCTGTACCTTCTTCTGATGCTCTTGGTTCTGTTTCATGAAATTGGAGCTCCAAAGATTAACCTTTTTCGGTGCTTCCTCCTCAGCCGGCTTGGCCTCCGCGGGCTTGTCTGCATCGGTTGCTTTGGCAGGAGCGCCGAAAGTGAACGGAGCAGCAGTAGAGGCCAGCTTGTCATCCTTTGACTTTTCAGCTCCATCAAATGAAGACCCGTTTCCAAAGCCAAACGATGGAGCAGCGGCAAGAGCTGCAGGTGGATTTGTGCCAAATGTAAACGCAGGCGCAGATGACGCCGCCGCGCCCGACTCTGGAGCCGATGTTCCGAAAGAGAACGGAGACGGTGACGTCGACGCAGTGAGAGGCGATGGCGCGGGCTCCGTCGCCTTCTTTTCCTCTTCGTCGATAGCATCCTGTACCTTCTTCTGATGCTCTTGGTTCTGTTTCATGAAATTGGAGCTCCAAAGATTAACCTTTTTCGGTGCTTCCTCCTCAGCCGGCTTGGCCTCNGCGGGCTTGGCCGGCTTGATCGCTTCGGTAGCCGCAGGAGCAGGGACGGATGTCGCTGCTCCAAAAGTAAACGTCGCCGGCTTTGTCGCTGCCGGCGCGGCAGCAGGGGAAGATGAACTTTCACCAAAGGTGAAGTTTTTGTCGACGTTTTCGTTATCGTGCCCGGCGACTGAACCGAACTTCACAACATCGATACCCCCATCGTCGTCATCACGGAAAGAATAAACTGGCAGATCATCGTTAACCGGCAGTTCATCCTCTTCATCGCCTCCGAATGCATAGGACGGAAGATCAGAATCGATCTTTGAGGACGGGTCGAACGTTGTCGCAGGAGCCGCCTTTGGACTGGGTTCTCCGAACGTGAAAGAGGGAAGCGCTTCTGTCTGAGTCTCTGGTTCCCTGGCGACAGGTTGCGCTGCAGGTGTTCCAGTCGCGAACAGCGGAGGTGCACTCTTTTGCAGCGGTGCTATGCCACCGAAAGGACTCTTTGACGCGGCAACCACTGGCGCAGTCGCCGGTTTGTCCTCCTCCATCGCAGCCGAAGCTGATGCCATGCTCGCGTCTTTCGTAGAAAGCACATCAGGCTTGAACTGAAGCGGCGAAGGTCTCGGAGTGTTCGCAGCCGCGCCAATCTTCGATTTAATGTGAGATGCGATCGATGGTGCCGGCGAGCGTTTATCGGCGTCGGCGAACGACTTTGCAGGCGTGGCGCGCTGGATACCTCTGAACCCATGCAGAGCTGAGGTGGGTGCCGCCGCCCTATTGAGGCTCGACGAGAGGTTCAACGGCTTGGGCAGCGGCGAGGCAGCGGTACCTCGCGTCTCCGGGCTGGCCTTCTGTCCAGAGAGCATGTCTAAAGTCTGCAAAATTCTCCGTGCAGTATCCGTGGTCGTTGCTAAAGACGAAGGCCGAGCCGGTGTCGCTTTGGGGCCCATAACAAATCCAGGCGTTTCCCCGGGTGCAGGGAATGCCGGAGGCGGCATGGAAGTGGTAGGTCCGGAGAGTCGCGGCATGGTAGAGCGTCCTTGCTCTCGTTCATGCACGTCGAATTCAGCCACGTCTCTGCTTCTTTTAGATCCGGCGGACATCATGGATTGATAACCCCAGTCCATTCCCGCCCCACTCGCCGTGGGCGGCGAGCCGGAGCCCCCAATCCCGCCGGCACCTCTTCGGGCAGTGCCGAACCCCGCGGACCTGCGGACACCGGCGCCCCTCATCGATGCACCGAGTAGCGTAGATCTCTGAGACNGTTGACGAGATCCGTAAAGGGACGCGCCGTCTACCTGGGAAGCATCGGCCACGCCACTGCGACCGCCGCCCCAGCCCATTGTTGACGTTTTAGACACGCCGCGCGCATTTGGAAGGGAGAGGAGAGCCCGCTTGCGCTCGGCGTTCGTCTGTTGCAGGTACTGACGAATGCCGGTGAACGGTGTTTCCTCNGCGCCTGCTGTCGATGGATTCGCGGCGGGATCCGCTGCTCCTGCGGTCNGCGGAAGTCCAGTTGCCGCTGGATTCAGATCGGAACCAGCCCCCTCNCGAGCTTTCTCATCTTCCCTCTGAAGAAGGCTGATAACGGCGTTCGCCTCCTCGCGGGTCAGGCCACTTTGACCTTGGCGTCGTTTCAATTCATCGAGTAGACCGTTTTGCGATGCCGCTAGCTGGTCTCTTTCACCCGTCACCTGCGTAGGCTGCAAGATCGCGGAACGGGGGAGCAAATTCAGATTTGACGCGCGATCGCTTAGGGTTAAAATATTCGGGCAGGTGTCGCGTAGTTGTCGAGGGCTCTCGATGCTCACCTGGGCAGCCGTGTGCTGTCGCGACGCTACGTTTGCATTCTGAGCGTTCTCGGCATCATCAGTAGGCGATCCCAGTAATCCACGAACCTGCAGAGGGAGAGAGGTCACCGTCGTCAGATGCTGCAACTAGAAAAAAGTTTTGAAAAACGAGCACGTGCAGGGAGAGGTTGATCGACGCGGCGGTTGCTCAGATTCATTCACGCACCGTCTTCGTGATGCCTCCGATACCCCATCGGATAGGTGTGACGAGGTTCCTCAGCAGCTGACCGCCGCCGACCTCGCCGTCAATCCCGTATGGCGACCGGCTGTCACCGGGGGTGCGGCCGCCGCGCTGGGCCGCCATGGTTGCACGGAGGACGCCTTCACTCGCGGGGCTCAAGCCGGTGTGCGCAGACCGGTCCAAGCCCTTAAGACGTGCCGACAAGAACGGTCGAGCGCCTCGACTGGCGTCTTATCGGGCGGGCTGCGCGCGATGAACTGTGCTCACACCCGCCACAGAGAGCCGCCTGTGTGGGTGCCTCCACGCAAAAGTTGAGTGTGCGGCGTNNNACAAAATTAATTTCTCTGAGAAAGGACCGTTATGATTCGATTTCCCCACTTCCTCGAGCACGAACAGGAAGTAAGAGGGGCATCGGGGATGGACGAGCCGATGAACGCGTACACGGATGCGTGCGCCACGATCAACGCATCTTTGGAGGCGGTCAAGGCTCTTCAGGTCAACTTCTCAGCGAAGGTCGACACGTTGGAGGCTGAAGCCAAAGATCTCCGCTCCAACCTGAAGCGAGAGCAGAGAGAGGCTAGCGACTTGCGTAAACGGCTCGAGAGCGCCGAGGCTACCGCCGCTGCCGCCAAGAGTGAGCACGCGGCGTACAGGGCNCAGGTGTCNGCCGCGGAAAAGGAATCAACCGCCCTAGTCAGTTCCCTCAGGCAGGAGCTTGCAGTGAGCCATGCGACTCACGAGGAAACCAAAAATAATTTGGTTGAGGAGCGCAAGAGGGCCGCGGAAGCAGCCAAAACATCTTCGGATACCGTGAAGGAACTCAACACAAAGTGTGCGGATGTGCAGCGAGCGATGGACGTAGCCAAGATGGAGGTGGAGAATGCCCATGCCCGCGCGGAAGATGCGATGCATGCGAAGAGGGAAGCGGCGGTTGGGAGAGCAGCCGCCGAGAAGGACGCAAAGGCCAAGTTGGAAGCCTTGCTTGCCTCGAAGGAGGAGGTGGCCGAGCTGAAAGCTTTGTTGACCGACAAGGTGGCGGAAGAGGTGGCGGCTCATGACCTCACAAGGACACAGCTGGATCGACTGAAGCAAGAAAGTTTCAACCTGTACACGGCGTATACTCAGTCGGTGGAGAAGCTCGAGGAATACAGGCACGCGCTTGAAGCTGAGTCACAGGAGAGTGCTCGCCTGCACGAAGCCTTGGCCCGACAGAAACAACAGGCCGCTCGCGAAGCGATGCGCATGAGTAAGTCGTCGAGCATGATGCTCCCACCTTCGAGCATCGCAACGATGGGATTGTCGAGCCCAGCCGTCGGCGACAACGTGGACACTCCTACACCGCTGAGGCCTCTCGGGAAAGAAAACAACTTCACCCTCGACACCATCGAAAGAAAGTTCGCGGTGGTCGATTGAGACAGTATACACGTACATGTTACAACAGCCTAGACTATCAATCACTCTGTGAGGACCGACCGCGATGGCTCGCTCTTAACGACGCCGCCCTCGCTCATCGGCCATAATTTCAAGAAAACCTTACCTCGAAGCATGCCATAGGGCACAGGTCCGTAGTCACGTGAGTCGGTCGAGTTGTCCTTGTTATCCCCTTGCAGCCAAAGGTGCCCAGAGGGAACCTCCACCCTTTGTGTGCCACCGAAGCTGCCAGCTTTCGGCACGGCAATCACGTCCCCTCCTCTTCCGAGGACCCGCTTGCACACCGTGTGCCTCGGATTCGTCGGCGACTTTGAGATGACAATGTCGCCGCGCCTGATGTTGTCAGCCATCACCGACAGCTGCTCCACCAGCACGAAGTCTCCCGATCTATTGAACGTGGGCAACATACTCGGCCCTAGGCACATGGTGACGTGCACACCGTAGTTGTGGATGACGTTCACGAGGCAACCCATCTTGAAAGCCATCGGACCGTGCTTGACGATCTCGCGCCAGACGTGCGCGAACACTCCCTGCGCGGTCGGGCTCGACATCTTCCGTGCTGGTGGGAAAGGTGACCTTGATCCCTTTAAGCGGAGCGAGTCACGGACGAATGACCCGACGGCATACCCTCGAGCAAAGGGATGTATGTGCCCCGCGTGTGGGTTTGTGAGACGCACCACGTGAAATCACGAGTCCAAGGTTATATATATAAAAACCGATTTCCCACGAATCGAAGGGAATTCGTCTACGGGCTCTAGGTGCTAGGAAGGCTAAGGCTCTCGATATCGGGGAGACTCTCACAGCGAGACAGGGGTGTCGGGTACAAGCAGGTGTGTCGAAATGGTTCACAACTCTAACGCGGCTCTTACGCCGAGAAATCTCCATCGTCGAACGATGTCATCTTCTCCACGAGATAGTCCGCCCCGCTGAATCCCTTAGAATTGTTGAACACCAGGGCCAAGGTGTAGAGCAACCCTTGGACTTGCGCGGATGTCAGCTTATTCCTCGACTCAAAGTCAGTCAGCTTCATCTCCCAGATCGAAGCGCCNGAGGGTTTCGAGACGCCGAACTTGGCGCGGTTCATCCTGAGCCCGAGTCCGGTGATCGTGGATGCGACCGAAAGGAGGCTCTTGGCGCCGGTCTCGTTGACCCTCACGGTGAGAAGGGTCCTCTCCGGGTCTGTCTTGTTGTCTATCCTGATCCCGCTGTGCTCCACCACGCCAACCTTCTTGCTCTCCGCCTGCGTGCAGAACCTGAGGTACTCCGTCACGCGCTCCTCCACAGCCCTGGGGTCATTGACCTTGGACTTACCCTTCCCGATACCCTCGGTGACGAACATCTTGATGTGCACGATGTCGTTGTTGCTCCCGTCGTCGTCAACGTCCTCTTCAATCTCCCAATCGGCGTCGTTTAATTCGAGGTCCAGGCCGTTAAGGAGCCACGAGAGGATGCGCATCACGCCGGGCACTGCGGAGACATCGACTTTCAGCAGCGTCGAGGTGGGGTGCGCATCGTTGTCNACCTCCGCGTACGCGATCGCGCACGAGTACGAGTCGTCCTCGTCGGCCTCGTCCTCGTCGAACGACGGAGGCAGGGGCGGGCTCGTCTCCCCGCCAAAGAGGATGCCCTCGCGTTTCTTCGCGACGCGAACGGGAGCGCCCCTGCTGGCGCGAGAAGCGCCGGCTCTGCGCTGGA
>JGI24540J26637_10000768_pt1 | contig 13739 bp, 18 predicted proteins | sample NorSeaMetagenome_FD_26637 | JGI IMG/M metagenome (IMG submission 26637)
GAAGCTTGAAGCAGAAACATATACTAATTTCTCGACTATATTTGGTTTTAAATCTGCTATTTTTGAAATAACTCTTCCACCGTTTGAAAGACCCAGAAATGTTGCGGTTTTAATCTCTAACACTTCAAGTAATTCTATTACTTGATTAGCAAATAATTCATCTGTGTAATCTAAACTTGGATTACCAGAGAAACCTCTTCCATATAAATCTAATTTAATTACTTTATACCCTTTTTCTTTTGCTGAATTGTATGTTTTATCCCAAATGTAAGAGGGAACTGAAAACCCGTGTATAAATACTAAAGTATTTTCACTGGATCTATTATTAATATTGAAATAAGTATATCCATTTTTTAATTCTGCAAAATTTCCATTTTTTATTGTTGTTCTAAACAAATCGTCTTTAATAATATATTCATATTTAGGACTTGAACATGATAAGAAAACAGAGAGAATTAGTAATAAAAAAAATCTTTTGATTGTCATTGTTTTATATAATAGAATTACCTTTACAAGATATAATAAACTTATTAATTGAGTAATAGATCATTAGGATTTTTGGCCGCTTTTGGAGCTACATTAATTTATGGCTTAAATCACACTGTTGCTAAAAATGTAATGCCAGTTTATATAGGTCCCTATGCTTTTATACTTTTAAGAGTGATTGGTGCTTCATTATTGTTTTGGACTGTTAGTTTGTTTGTTAAATCCGAAAAAATTGATAAAAAGGATTGGCCTAGAATAATTCTTTGTTCTTTTTTAGGGATGGTTATCAATATGCTTGCGTTTTTCAAAGGACTTGAACTTTCAACNCCAGTTAATAGTTCAGTAATGATTACTCTTTCTCCGATTGTTGTATTTATTTTTTCTGCAATATTATTAAAAGAAAAAATTCAAAGTATAAAAGCTTTCGGAATAACGTCTGGTTTTGTAGGTGCTCTAATATTAGTACTCTATACGTCAAAGACAGGTGAAAATGCTCCTAATATTCCATTGGGAAATTTTTTATTTATCGTAAACTCTTTTGCATACGGTCTTTATTTAGTNTTAGTTAAACCATTAATATCTAAGTACAATATAATTACTTTGCTTAAGTGGCTGTTTTTATTGGGAGTAATTATGAATTTTCCAGTAACAATAAGTCAATTTTTAGAAGTGGAATGGACTAGTCTCCCATTAAAAGAAGCTGTTATTCCGATGGTTTTTGTTGTGGTAGGAACTACATTCTTCACTTATTTGTTTAATGCTTACGCTTTAACAAAATTAACGGCCTCTTCCTTAAGTTCGTTTATATACCTTCAGCCTATTGTAGGAATTATTTTTGCAATCTCAACTAAAAGCGATTCTTTATCACTTGTTAGTTTGGCAGGAATGATCTTGATATTTATTGGAATTTATTTAGTAACTAAACGAACTGTAGAAGTATAGTTTCGATTTGTGTAAATAAAAAAGGTTGCTTCAATGAAGCAACCTTTGTCTTTTTATATATCCTTAAATAAGGATTTATACTAAAATCTAACTAATACTAATTAGTCAATTTTCTTTACGTTGACAGCGCTTAGGCCTTTTGGACCATCCTCTAACTCAAATTCTACTTTGTCGTTTTCATCGATTCTGTCAATTAATCCTGAAGCGTGAACAAAATGATCTTTTTCCACTCCTTCTTCTTTGATAAAACCATATCCTTTTGATCCGTTAAAGAATTTTACAATTCCATTTTTCATATCTTAAATATTTTATTAATTTTTGGCGAATGTAGTTTAAATTTACTAATAAGAGTCTATTTTTAGAAAATATTATTAAAATATGAAAAAATATCTTGAAGATCACTGGCAAAATGTTTATGATAAAAAAAATGAAAACGAAGTAAGTTGGTATCAAAAATCTCCAAAACTTTCTCTGGACTTTGTTAAAAGTTTAAATTTAAGTCTAGATGCTGAAATAATTGATATTGGAGCTGGGGAGAGTAGATTAGTTGATAATTTAATTGAACTGGGTTTTGTTAATTTAACAGTTTTAGATATTTCATCGAAATCTATTGAAAAAACTAAGAAAAGATTAGGTCTTAAATCAAAACTTGTGAATTGGATAGTTTCTGATATTAATAATTTTAATCCTATAAAAAAATATGATCTTTGGCATGATCGTGCCGCATTTCACTTTTTAAAAGATCCTTGTTGAAATTGATAACTATGTAAAACTTGTAAAAAGTTCATTACATAATCAAGCCAATTTAATTATTGCTACATTTTCAGAAAATGGTCCTTTAAAATGTAGTGGGCTAGAAGTTTCAAGATACAGTGAGAACTCTATTTCTGACTTATTTAATAATGATTTTGAATTAATTAAATCTCAAAAAAGTATTCACAATACACCATTTAGCACTTCACAGGAATTTTTGTTTTCACAATTCAAAAAGAAATAATTCTAATTTGATAATGGAACAAAGACTGCTTTTAATTCAGGATCTTTTGTAAATGAATCTATAGGAAACATTGGCCTTTTAATTCTTTTATAATCTAATCTAAAAAGATCTTGATCAACTCCACCAGGTGTTAAAGCCATTATCCACCCTTTATTTATATCGTAAAGTTCAGGAACTAGGTAACCGATTTTAACAACGACAATATTTGATTCACTTGGTTTTAAATTCAAATCTGTAAAATCCTTTATATAGTGGTAAGGCTTTCTTTTTTCGGTTACAATAACGTTAATACTTCCTGTTTTTATCACTAATTCAGTTTTGGCATTTATATCTCCCTTTTTCATGGATTTAATTACACCCTTTAAAAGAATAGGAGCAGAGTATCTATTATCTACCTCAGCACCAACATACCCTTCAACATAATCTCCAATATTTAATTTCAAAGCCTTTTTTATTAGTTTAGGACCTGGAATTGAGGCATATATTAATGATGGACCATTTTCATTTTTAAATTCTTTTCTTTTTAATAACTTATCTAATGTCCATGTTACATCTCCAGCTCCACCTGCTGTTGGATTGTCACCCATGTCACTTATTATAAATGGTTTGGTTTTGCTTTCTAAAGCTAAGTCTATACTTTTTTCTAATGTTCCAACGGGTGCTACAAATTCAAATTCATTTTTTACATCCCAAAAACTTTTTGCTAAGTACTCCGAAGATTCTTTAACTTCTTCTTTATNATCTCCGTAAACAACAACAACTCCGTGATTTCTTGGTTCATCAGCCCAAGGATACCCCATCCATATTGCAGCATCAATAACACCTTCTTTTTTAGTTTCTGGATTTACTTTTGCATATAAACTTTTCCCAGGTTCTATTCTAGTACTAGTTTTTTCTCCNGGCAACAAAATAGGAACTTCAATTCTTGATTTGTATAACGGTTTTCCTTTTCCTGATTCTAATCTTTCAAGTAAGTTAGTTACTGCCCTTCTTTTTGACTCAATTGCATCTTCATGAGGTGCCATTCTATAACAAGTTATTAAATCTGATTCTTTGGTTAATTCGTGTGAAACATTTCCATGTAAATCCATTGATGTTGATATTAACGTATTGTATCCAACAACTTCTCTAACTCGTTTTATAAAATCTCCCTCTGGATCATCAATTCCCTCAACACTCATTGCGCCATGAATATCAAAGAATAATCCATCGTATGGAAGGTTATCTTTCAATCTTATTAATGTTTTANCTACTAATGACTCGTAAGCTTCCCTTGTCACTATTCCACCAGGAAGAGCATGACCTCTTAATGTAGGAATCCATTTTGCTCTTTGTCTATTAATAGAATCTTTTTGTAAAAATGGGTANTAACNAAAAATATCATCTCCAAGTCTAGCATTAAAGTCAGATTCTAAAGTTTTAGCAGGTGAGAAAGTACTTGATTCTATTGCAAGTCCTGCTATTGCAATTCTTGGTTTTTGTTCTTTATTACAGCTGTATAATATTGTAATTAATAATATTGATACAAAAAAATTCTTCATGATTGTTAATTTTAATTCCTTTAAATTTAATAATACAAATTTTAAAAAATGATAAGACAGACTTTTTTTTATTTATTAATTGTAATATTTTTTAATTCATGTTCTAAAGACACTGTAATTTCAAGTCTTGAAATAAATCCGATTTTAATTGATTCACAAATAAATATTCGAGCTTTAGAAATTAATTAATAACAGAGTATATTCTGCAACTTCAAACGGAACTGTTTTATATTTTGATCTAGATAAAAGTGATATTATCTCAGAAACTTCTTATACAATTGAAAACGATTCAATCGTTCCAAATTTCAGATCATTGGCTGTAACTGAAAATGATGTTTTTACTATTTCAATTTCAAACCCAGCTCTATTATTTAAAAACGGTAAGCTAGTGTATAAGGAGGAACATCCAAAAGTCTTTTACGATTCAATGGAGTTTTGGAATAATAAAGAAGGAATTGTAGTGGGAGATTTCACTGATAATTGTATTAGTATTTTAGTTACTCGAGATGGGGGAGACTCTTGGAAGAAGCTAGATTGTTCTGTTTTTGGAGATATAAAAGATTCAGAGGGTTTTTTTGCAGCTAGTGACACTAACATTTCCATTGTTGATGATTATACTTGGATTGCAAGTGGAGGAATTAACAGCAGAGTTTNTTTTTCAAAAGANAAGGGTAAGAGCTGGGAAATTTTTAATACTCCTATTTTACAAGGAGAATCTACAACTGGTATATTTAGTATCGATTTTTATGACAAGAAGAATGGTTATGCTATTGGGGGAGACTATACTAAGCCTGAAATAAATAGCTTAAATAAAATTATTACTAGTGATGGTGGGAAGACCTGGAAATCAATTGCTGATAATCAAAATCCAGGGTACAGAAGTTGTGTTCAATATTTCCCTAATAGTGATGGAAAAAAATTACTTGCAGTTGGTTTTGATGGAATTGACTATTCTTCTGACAGTGGAATGACTTGGAAGCATTTTAGTGATGAAGGATATTATACTGTAAGGTTTTTAAATGATACTATCGCTTATGCAGCAGGAAATGGAAAAATATCAAAANTTTATTTTAAATAGTTTCTTAATGGGACAAACTAAAATATCTTTAATTACAGCAATTTCTCTAAATTATTATTCTACAGTAAATAGCACCTGAATTTTCAATAAAAAAAAGCCCTAGTAACTAGAGCTTTTTTTAATGAATTTTATATAAGATTGTTTTAATTTTCGATTTGCATCATTTTTACTTGTGCTGGAACTAAAGCCAATTCTTGGTTCATCAAAGTAGGGTCAAATAAATGTACTTCTTCAACGATTTCGCCATTTTCCCATCTAAATGATATATGAACAGGAAATTCAATTAGGTTTCCACTTGTTTTACCAACTGCTGACCATTTAAACCATGTATTAGTCCATGTTTGTCCACTTTCATATGCTTTGGTTTCAACATATATAGGTTCATCTGCACCTTGTATATTAAGCATTTGAATATTATCAAAAGCAGCATGTTGAACTCCAATTAATCCAATTAGTTCAGAAAGTGGAGTTTGTTCCACACTTCCAAGATATAAAACGATTTTATCATCATCAGCCCAAAGTTTTTTTAACCCATCAATATCATTGTTTAGATAATGTTCGTAATGTCCTCTAATTGCATTTGACTTCTCGTCCTCAAATTCAACGATAGTAACGCCAGTTTGATTACAACCTATAGTTGTGATTATAATTAATAGTAATAATAGTTTTTTCATAATATTTAATTTTTTAAAGTTCAGGTTTACTAAATTGATTCATTACGGTAATTTTGCCATTCTCAATTCTAAAGGATTCCATATAATTTGTAGTTACGCCATTAGATCCTGCAGAATCCCAAATTAAAACCCATTCATGGCCTTCTTCAGAAACTACAGAAATGTTTGCTCCAACCGAGTATTCAGAAAAAACTCCCGATCTGAAAGCTTCATCATAAAGTGTTTTAAACTCTTCGATTCCTTCGGTTGTTGATCCGTCTCCGTGATAAACAATTATATCATCAGACATATAACCATAAGCTTTGTCAATTTCTATATCCATTATGGCTTTATGTAAGTTTTGAACTAGTAAAACATTTTCTTGATTTCCGATCTTCCATTCCTTTTGATAAGTAGGTTCAAAAGGAAAATCTTGAGAAGATTTCTCCATTTTAGAACATGCTGAAATAAAAATAATTGTTAGTAATAAAAGTATTTTTTTCATAATTTATAATATTATTTATTCCCAAGGTCTCATCCATTGAACAACTCTGTTAACTTTTCCATTAACAACATGTATTCTTTCAAAGTAGTGTTCTGAAGTAGATGAGCCGTCTTTATGTTCAATTTCCTCAGTAAAATTGATTGAAACTACTGTGTAGTTTTCTGATCCTTCAACTGCAATTGGAGTTACATTATGCATAGTTCTTTTAACAGACTTATAAGTTGACTGTCTTTCACTCACAAAATCAGTATTTGAAGTGTCAACATCTACAACACCAGCCACATCACCAGGGTGAAATTTAACAATGTCTTCAGATAAATCTACCATTTTATCTAATTCCATATCTCCGTAAGCATTATAAAAAGCCATAGCAATTTCAAGATCACTATCAGATCCTATGACTGCTTTAGGACTTGTTCCNTCAGGAAATTGTTCATCTCCTCCCATATTCCATACACCACCAGATTTTTGAACTTCAATAGTTTTTGATTCACAACTAATTAAAGTTGCAATTACAAATAATAANAATAATTTTTTCATGACTTTAATTTTTAAAAGAATTTGTAATAGGTATTGTTAAAGTGAGCTTGCATTCCTTTTTCGCCTCCAATAACTAAAGGTATTGCTTTAGCAACAAGTTTACTTGGATCTTCATTGAATCTCCAATTTAAATAAGTTTCATACTGTTCGTAAGATTCCCAGTACTCATAAATAAAATAAGTCTGAGTTTCTTCATTGTAAAAAGCTTCTAAATGAGTACAGCCATCAGCATTTCTAGTTACAGTTAAACCGTCATCAGAATCCATTAATTCTTGATATTTAGCAATATTCTTTTTGCTAACCTTTGCAGTAAATACAACAACATTTCTTTGAGCAGGTCCGACTGCATTTACCATTCCAGTAGCATCAAAATATTCTCCAGTGGTAACAATTTTTCCATCCTCGAAATCAAAATTATGGTAAGACATTAAGCTAAATTCTCTTCCTGTNGACTTGCTAACTCCACTCCATCTACCATATGCTCTAACACTACCGTCTGGCTTCATTGTTAAAGTATCAATCCCAGGTAACCATACAGGTTCATTGAATTTGACATTTGTATAGTTTTTTACATAGAAATCTGCCACCTGAAATGATGCANCGTATCCAACNCTTCCCATTCCATACATAGGAGAAACATCTTGTACATCTTCAGAAACAACCTCTTTCCATAATTCGATATCGCCAGTTTCAAAAGCTTGAACCCATTTTTTAGCAAGGTCTAAATTTGCATCGTAATCAGGGTTCGAAGAACACGATACTGCTATAAGACTAATTAATAATAATATTTTTTTCATTTTTTCATTTTTTTTAAATTATTCTGCTGCTAAAGTTCTTTTTGTCTGGTGCCATGAAATTAATTTTCCATCAGCAATTTGATACCATTCTTCGTAAACCCCTGAAGATCCAGTAAANCTTGCATTAACATATTCTCCTCTATCAGAGTTTGTTGGTTTAACTGCAAATGCATAGTTAATTGTCCAACCCCATTCTTGACCGTTTTGAACAACAGTTTCTTGATAGTCTTTCTCAATGTAGTCTGCAAAAGCTTGAGCTCCTACAANAACTTCACCTTTTTCATTCATCAGTTGCGCATCTTCACTAACAAGTGATCTAATTGCATCATAGTCTCTTTCGTTCCAAGCTTTGTCGATTTGAAGAAAGATGTCCACAGTTTGTTGGCTTCCCATTGTAACTTGTTCACCCTCTGTTGATGTAAATCCATTAGAAGTTGATTCACATTCTTGATTTTGGTTAGCGCAAGAAATAAATAATCCTAAAACGCTTANTAATAATAGTTTTTTCATTTTTAATTAAAGTTAGTTTGTTAATTCTGAAAAATTCAGAAGAGTTAATATAAGAAATTCTTTTAAAGATACCTTGAAGAATGTTTAATATNTAGAATCTTTTTCCAATCGAGACTCCTGCTCTTACAGTTCCAGAGGTTCTATTACCATCTTTTTTATCGTATAATAGATTTCTGCCCACACCAAACATTAATTCAAAAGTAAATCCTTTTCTATTAATCCATTTTCTACCTACAGCAAGTCCTGGAGCAATATCAAAATATGAGTCGGATACTGAATTTGGAGAGATATTGTCATAATATTCATTTTCGCCAAAGGTTAATTTTCCAAATATTTCAGCAAACACACCATATCCTCCATAGTCTTGAGATTCTAAAAAATAAAACCTATAGTAGGGTGTAATTGCAAATTTATCGTTCCAATCATCACCTAACTCTCCATTAAGATTTATAAACATGGTAGCGCCAAAAGCAGTAGAAGAATTTCGACTTTTTTCATAACCTAATGTAAGTGCAGGGAATAATAAAAAATCTAAAAAGTCAATTTTAATTTCATTTTGCCCTAATAATTCATTTAGTTTTTCAATTTGAGAATCTGATTTTATAACTTCAACTTTTTGGACTTCTTGAGAAATGTTTAAAAATGGAATAAGAACAAATACTATTATTAATATATTTTTCATTTTGTTAAATGTTTAAACTAGTCTAAATTTATTTTTTAAATTTAAGCAAATGAAATTTTATTTGAGACTTTTATTATTGGTTTTTTTTATTTCTTGTGGAAGTTCTAACTCACAAATTATTTTAGAACCTTTAAGAGAAAATCTTTTGATTGATAAGGGTATTTTTAAAATTTCTTATAATGAAGTTTACGAGCAACCAAATTGGATAGAATATTCTGTATCAAATAGACCCAAAAATGTTGATAGAGGTAATAAAGATTTTTACTTAGAATCTGGTGTTAAAACTAGTGATAATGATGATTATTATAAAAACGAGTGGGATAAAGGTCATCTTGCACCAGCAGCAACTTTTAGTGACTCCGAAGATAATTTAAACAAGACATTTTCTTTTATAAACTGTGCTATGCAAATTGACGATTTAAACAGAGGAGAATGGGCTCAATTAGAACAACAAATAAGAGACTGGTCAGCATCACTTGGCAGTATAAAAGTCAGAATAGAACTTNTTTTTGATAGTGGACATGAAGTTAGATCTACTGGAGTACATATACCAACTGGATTTTGGAAGAAATTAACTTATCCAAATGGAGAAAAAGAATGTTATTACTTTCCTAATGCACCTACAAATAAAAACTGGGACAAGTACATAGCTAGTTGTAATTAGTTTTGTTTATAAATTTCAATCCAAAAAGGATATATCTTTTTAGAATCTAATTTTAAAAATGATATTAAATCAAACTCACTATTATCAATACTAATATTATTCATTTCTAAAGTATTATTAATTGCTTTATCAATTTTTTTACTGTAAACTCTGTTGTTAATTTCTGTAAACAATGTTCCCTTGTTCGCTATCGAATCTTTGAATTTAAATTTAAAATCATAAATTCCTTTTTTAAAATTAACCTTCCAAAAAGTGTAGATATCATTTTGTGCCCAAACTCCTCGTTCTCCGGATGCGTCATTTCTATTTAAAATTGTAGGATTTTCAAATTCTGAACCAATAATTATTCTNGGTGGNTTTTTAATATTTTTAGATTTTAATAAATCATCAATAGAATTATCCATTTCTTTTTTAAAAGATCTTGCAGTTTCAATGTTTTGACTAATTATATTATTATTTTCATTAGGATCTTCAACTAGATCATATAATTCAAACTCTTCAATTTTACTATCGAAGTCATTGTTTCCTACGAGTTTATAATTATCATTTTGAATAGACATGTTTATGTATTTCTCTGGAAATCTTCTGGTCCAGTATGANAATAGAAATCTGTCATTTGTGCTTTTAGAATTAATAAATGGAACAAGACTTTGTCCATCAATTTTCCTGTCATTAGGAANGTTTAAATTACATAGTTCTAATATTGTTGGTAAAACATCAATGTGAGCTGACATTTTATTAATTACTTTAGATTCTTTGAATTTTTCAGAGTATTGTATATAAAACGGCACTCTGATTCCTCCATTATACACAGTTCCTTTTCGTCCTTTCATAGATGAATTATATCTTATTTGTTGAGGACCATTGTCAGTCATGAAAATTATTATAGTTTCTTCCTCAATTTTCAATTCTTTTAATTTGTTGATTACCTTTCCAACATTATCATCGATATTAGTTACCATTCCATATATTTTCCTTGCATCTTCTTTGTCTTTTTCATTCATTCTAAAATCTGATAAATCATCACTGAAGCCTAACTCCGGATCTAAATCTTTATACATATTATAATACTTTTCTGGAACCTGTAAAGGAGTATGGGGGGCATTAAATGATAAATAACAGAAAAAGGAATTATTTTTATTTTTTTCAATAAACTCGATTGCATTTTCAGCAAATATATCAGAGCAATAACCTTCGTATTGATTTTGTTTGTTATTTTTCCAAAGAATTGGATCGAAATAACTTGTATCTCCCTTGAAATAATTAGTAAAATCTCCAACTTGTCCAATTCCTCCAGCTAGATGTATTAAAGATTCATCAAAGCCTTGTTCTGAGGGTCTAAACGGATAATTATCACCTAAATGCCATTTTCCAAAAATTCCAGTAGCGTAATTAGCTTCTCTAAGAATTTCTGCAATTGTAGTTTCGTTATTTGACATGATTGCTCCACCGTTATAAGTATCTCTAACACCTGTTCTAAGTGAATATCTTCCAGTCATCAAACTAGATCTTGTGGGAGCACATACAGGCGACACAAAAAAGTTATTGAACTGTATACTTTTATTTGCAAATTTGTCAATATTAGGAGTTATAATATTTGGATTTTGATTAATCCCTAAATCACCAAAACCTTGATCATCTGTCATTATAATTATGACATTTGGTGTTTTATTTTCGATAGGATTATAACAAGAATTAAAGACAACAAAAACAATTAATATAAACCTTTTCATTTTTAAATAGTTTAAATCAATATAGTGAAATTAAATAGTAATGGTTGTTTGAGAATCTGTTATAGCGCTTCCAATAACAGTAACTCTATTTGAATTATTAACACACTCAAATTCACCAACTCTATCTGACAATTGTAATGATGTTAAATGTTTTTTATTTAACCTTTTAGACCAAAAAGGAATTAGAGAACAATGTGATGAACCAGTGGCTGGATCTTCAAGTATTGTAGATTGAGGAGTAAAATACCTTGATACAAAATCAGAATTAGTCCCTTTAGAAGTGACAACAACTCCTCCAGGATCCAAATTTATTTTATTAAAATAATGGGTGTTAATTTTAATTCTTTTAATCTCTTCTTCAGATTTGTATATCAATAAGTAATCTCTTGATTTGTAAACCTCTAAGGGTTGAAGGTTTAAAGAGTCAGATATTAGTTTTGGTAACTCGGATTTTACAGCGATTCTTGATGGAAAGTCCATATGGTATCTGCCGTTTTTATAATCAACAGTAACTTCTCCACTTTTAGTTTCAAATTTCATNAAACTTNTAGGGTATTTCAAAATAGAATTTAAGCAATGTGCTGTAGCTAAAGTAGCATGCCCGCATAAATCCATTTCTATGTCAGGAGTGAACCATCTTAAATGAATCTTATCATCTTTAAATATAAAAAAAGCCGTTTCAGTTACAGCATTTTTTTTGCTTATGGAAAGAAGTAACTCATCCTCAAGCCATGTTTTTAAATGGATTACACAAGCAGCGTTCCCTCCAGATATTTTATCAGTGAATGCATTAATTTTGTAAACGTTTAATTTCAAACTTATTTTTTATTATTGTATAAATAAGTTAATAATAAACCCATTAATATTTGAAAGCCACCCATTGCATATTGACTTCTAAATATGAAATAAACAGAAGATACATACATTAAAATGATACAGGCTAAGATAAATTTTTTGTCCATTTTTTAAATATAAGTTTTTATTTAAAATTAGCTTAAACATTCGCTGTCATATGTTTTTTGATAAAACCGAGTAATGTTTAGTTAATCACCTCCCCATGAGTCTTGAAAAAATATTCCAACTCCTAGTTCAGCCCATAAGTAGAGAACTGTAATAACTATAATTGTTATTATTATTTTTTTCTTCAAATAAAATCAATTAGTTTTTTATCAATTATTTCAGCTAGTTTAAAATCTAGCTCGGTAATTGACCCTTTATCGTGAGTAAAAAGAATTATTTCCAACCTGTTGTATTCGTTTGTCCAAAGAGGGTGGTGATTTAACCTATCACATTCCTTGGCAATTTCTATCATAAAATCAAAAGCTTTATTAAAATTAGAAAACTTAATATTTAACTGAATTTTATTATTAATCAGTTTCCAGTTGTTTGTTAATAAATTCAATTTATTATCTATTTCAAAATTTTCCATAATTAAAGGTAACAACTAATATGACAATATTTATGACTTATTGTTGATAAATAGTCAGTAATTGATATTACAGCTTTCGAATAAAATAAAATATTTGAAATTTATTGTATTTAATCCTCATTACATGGGATTAATATTAGTTTTGCGGCTTTAAAAATTTAAATATTTTCTTTTGAAAAAAATACTAAAAAACTTTAGTCAAAATCCTAAAAACGATATTCTTTCAGGAATTACTGTTGCACTTGCATTGGTTCCTGAAGCTGTAGCTTTTGCTTTTATTGCCGGAATCGATCCTCTTGTTGGTCTATACGGTGCATTTATAATGGGAATAATTACTGCACTATTTGGTGGAAGACCTGGAATGATTTCAGGAGCAACTGGAGCGATGGCAGTTGTAATGATTCATATGATTCAAAAAGGAAATGAAGTAGGAAGTGCTCTGTTAAACCCTGTTGATAATCTAGGTTTACATTGGTTATTTATTACTTTATTGATAGTTGGATTTATTCAAGTTTTAGCTGGTGTTTTTAAATTAGGGAAATTTGTTCGTTTAATTCCCCATTCAGTAATGATGGGATTTGTAAATGGATTAGCAATTGTGATATTTTTATCACAACTAGGATTGTTTCAGGAAAATACAATTAATGGTCCTCAGTGGATAAGCGGAGTGGAATTGTATACTATGCTTATATTAATTACTGTAACTATGCTTATCATGTATTATCTACCAAAAATAACTAATAAAGTTCCTGCAGCTTTAATAGCTATTGTGAGTGTAGCATTAATTACAGTTTTAGGTAATATCGATGTATCAACAGTAGGATCATTTATTGCAGATGGAGGAGGAGAAGGATTAAAAGGAAGTTTGCCTGTTTTTCAAGGCCAAATTTTTGAATTGATTTATACAATAGATGGACATTGGGACTTGATAATCTCTACAGCTGTATTGCTAGCAGCAGTAGGATTAATTGAATCTTTAATGACTCTTAATCTAGTCGACGAGATCACTCAAACACGTGGAAGTGGAAATCGTGAATGTTTAGCTCAAGGAGGAGCGAATTTTTTGAATGGACTTTTCGGGGGAATGGGTGGATGCGCAATGATAGGACAATCAATTATTAATGTTAATTCTGGGGGAAGAGGACGTTTATCTGGAATTGTGGCATCAGTTTCTTTATTATG